>Ga0116124_1001041_pt1 | contig 22340 bp, 26 predicted proteins | sample June2015DPH_13_1_2_FD_89728 | JGI IMG/M metagenome (GOLD analysis project Ga0116124, IMG submission 89728) | Peatland microbial communities from SPRUCE experiment site at the Marcell Experimental Forest, Minnesota, USA - June2015DPH_13_150 | ecosystem: Environmental > Terrestrial > Soil >... | reverse complement strand
GTGCGAGATCGTAGCCACTTTCATCACGGGTAGCTTGCGCGTCTTCACGCCAGCCTGTTCCTTGGCTTTGCCCTTGAAGGTGATCCCGATGTCGCTCCTGAGGTTCTCTGGAGGGGTCTTCTCTGGGTCATCATGATACATCGCCATTGGATAGAACCCTGGCATCACCTTCTGTTCTTTGGCCCAAGCGTACAGTCGCTTGATGTAGTCTTCCCACGGCACCGCGTCGTATGGTCCTCGGTGCTCGATGTAGGCTAGGTTTGCTGCCTTTCTGCTCTCAAGCTTCGGATTCAAAATCTTCCCCGTTTGTCGTAGCAGGCTGGAAGTATTTCTGATTTCCCAGCGGCAGGAGTCGGCTGCTGGATTCCTCCCAAACGATTCGAGGATTGGAGTGGAGGAGTGATTTTCTGTGTGTGTGCGCACCAAGGAACGCCCTCTCTCAAACACCCAACCTAACGGCCGAAACCGGAGAACCCCCCCACCAGATGAGGTACTCCGATAGGCTATTCCCAGGTCGATTCCCTGAAATTCGCGTTTATCGCGTGCATGGGATAGCGAGTCTCGGCGGCCGCACCATCCAATCCACATACGAAGAGACTCCTGAGGAGTCGGGCATGCCCAATTCTGTTCCGGAGACAAGAAGAGGTGAAATTCTATAGGTGGCCCATAGATTACCCCACTTTCCAGTCGTGAGAGCGTGCCCTAAATAGGGGTTGCAACTCGTCCTTAGTTGTGCAATAATTGGTTTCCACAATGTGGGAACCAATTGTTTTCCAAAGGAAGTGATCGATGATGGATTTCAGGCAGGTCTTGACAAGGCTGGATGAGCACCGAGCTAAAGGGATCGGTTACGTGGATTCTGGTTATCTTTCCGCGGTCATGGGGGGCAGGACGGCGCAGGCGTCGAAGCGTCTGAGTCGTCTGCACGGGATGGGCTTCCTCGTACGTGAGAAGCATAGGCGGCTGTGTTTTTCGAAGCGTGGGAAGTCCTGCTACAAGGGCTACTACTACGAGTACTCTTTCTCGAAACAGGGGCGGAAGTATGTTGAGTGGATGAAGAATAGCAGGCGTGCGCGCGAGGGATTGTATGGTTTGATGATCGGTGAAGCAGCGGCCTTGCTCCCAGAGCTTGAGAAGGAAGCCTTGTCTTACTTCGTGTTGTATAGGTCAAAGATGAGGTACAGCGGACCCAGTCGAGACGTCCAGGAATTCGGTTTCCTCGCAAGTCACGTATTGCCTGGGCTGACCAGGAAACTAGAGGAGACCACTGCACAGAGAGATAAAATGGAGTTTAAGAGAGATCTATTGGAATTCAAGTGTGATCAACTTCAAGGGGTCATCAACGACCAAGCCTCCAAGATCAAACACTTGGAAGAGAAAGGCGAAGAACTCCTCGCGAAGGCCGAGCGGGACGCTAAGCGGAAGGATCAGGAGTTCCAGAAAATTGCGGGCTATTTGATTGATAAATTCATTGAGATGAGTCAGGGTTTGGACTCAGCCATCGATGCCATTAGCGGGTCGAGTTCCCTCAGCGCGGCCCAGGAAGGGGTCATTCGAGAAATAGAAACGTATCTGGCTCTAGGCTCAGGGAAACCGGAAAAGACCGTAGAGTTTCTTAATCTGGTCGCCCGTGGCCAGAGCCCCGAGATGAGCAGTGCCAGAGACTACGTGAAAAGGGCCCAGAAGACATTGCAAGAAGTCCAGGAGCGAATAAGACGAGACCACCTGACAGTCGCTCCTGCAAAAACCGCTTAAATCATATTTCTATGGTCCCATTCCGTTGGAGCCTAGAACTATCAGCAACGCGTGGGCAGCGGTTAGACTCAACTTTTCAGGTTTCTATCTTGTTGGGAGTTCTTGATCTAGCCTCTGAAGCCTAGCCTGCCCCGGATATCGCGGTGGCGACATAGTTCACGATTTTCACGAACAGTAAGCCTATCATGAAACAGGTCGTAGCTGCTCTCTCGTAGTCGTGGCTGTGACTTTCTGGCACCATCTCGTCGAAGATGACGTAGAGCATTGCTCCTCCGACAAAAGCTAACGCATAGGGAAGCGGCTCATGAAACAGTTCGACAAGGACTAGCGCTGCAACTGCACAGAACGGCTCCACTACGCCGGAAAGTACCCCTGGATGATGAAGTTCTCTTTGTTTGGTCCCAATGCCTCTGGTATGAGGCTGAGAGTCGTAACCGACAGCATGAGCCCTGCCGAAAGCCCGATCAACGCATCTCTCGTCTTATGGCTAGTTGCGTTGATGAAGAACACAAGTGCGGCACCCAAACTCGTGCTCATGCCCGTGACAACGATAAGCAGGATTACCTAGGGATCCATCAATCAGGAGGCCACTCTCAAAGCAAACAAGGACGAAGCTAAACGTCGACCACGGACAGTTTGAGTTGAGTCACGCCGCGAGTCTTCATGAGCTTTCTTGCGAGTTCTTGTATCTTATCTGTCTGGCCCCTAACCGAGATAATCTCTAGGCACCTTGATTCGTCAAGATGAACGTGGGTCGTGGAGTTCACTACGTCTCGATATTGGTGTTGAACGTCGACCAAGGCCTCCTGCAAACCATGAGGCCGATAACTGTAAGTGAACAGGATGGCCCCCACGCCAGCTCTCCCTTTCTCCATAGTCCACGTGTATTCGGTTATGAAGTTCGTCATCGCAATTTGCAGTGCCCGTGATCTGTCCTCGTAACCCATCTTTCTGATGACTTCATCAAAACGGCTCAGCAACGATGGTGATACTGAGAAACTGGTCCTTTCCACTCCTGCCATTAATCATGCCTTACCTTGTCGGCGATTCCAAGAGTTGGTTTTCTGCCTTATCGCCGACGCCGCATCAGTATTAACTTGCCGAGGGTTTTTAATACGCGGTGTATTACCAATCTGAGGCTTGGTATTACCATGACATACGCGAGCCGGTTCGTGGCATTCACCGCGATCATGACTGCTGTGTCGGTAGTGCTCAGTGCCTTGTCGGTGCCTTTCTTGTTTGGGCTCCGTATTCACTTCTTCCAAGTTGCAGTGATGCTTGCTGGCATCATAGGGGGACCCGTATCAGGCGTGGTCGCGGGGAGTGTAGGCGGAGTCTACATGTCTGCGTTAAGATCCGACCCTACGATCGTTGTAGGAAACGCTCTCTTGGGCCTATTCACTGGACTATTCGTGCGCAAGATGCGACCATTACTGGCCGGGATTCTAGCTTGGGTCTTGATTCAGGCACCTTGGCTCTACTTGACAGGAACGTACTTCTTCAATGAGCCAGGGTTTGTGATGCAAACGATCCTCACAACCCTAACCGTTGAAGACGTTATCTGCGCGGTGATCGCGGATGTTCTTCAGACCCACTATCACCTCAGAGAACAGGTATTTCCCAAACTTACGGTCGTTGGGAGTCCTGCCTCCTCGCAAAGTCGCAGGTCGTATTCTGTTTAGGAATCGCTCAACCTAGTCGCCTCGCCAATTGATTGTGTGTGCGCACTTGGAGAATTTCTTAGCCAAGTTAATTAGGAGCACGTCCGCTCGTCGTCTTCCATCTAATCTCGCGATGTGCCTTGAATTTCGTCGAAGTTCAATCGTTGTCCAAGATATTCGAGACAAAGGAGGGCCCTTTACTACGCAAAGTTCCAAAGAAAGTCGTGGCCGTGGACGGGATCAGCTTCAGCGTTCCGAAGGGAGAGATCTTCGGGCTTCTTGGCCCGAACGGTGCGGGCAAGACCACGACGATCAAGATGCTATGCACATTGATTACTCCGTCGTCGGGCGACGCGTTCGTAAACGGATACAGTGTGGCCAAAGATCAGCAGAAAGTACGCGAGAACTTGGGCGTGATGTTGACGGGAGAGCGAACCCTATACTGGAAGCTGACGGGACGCGAAAACCTGGAGTATTTCGCGGCTCTGTATCATCTGGATTCCTTGGACGCTAGGAAGCGCATCGATGGACTGCTTGACTTGGTAGGCTTGAAGCAGCATGAGCACATGCTTGTCGAGAACTATTCTACAGGCATGCGGGTGCGTCTCTCATTCGTCAAAGCAATTCTCAATGATGCTCCCGTGCTGCTCTTTGATGAGCCGACAGCGAGCCTAGACCCTCAGTCATCGCGCCTCATTCGCGACACAATTCGAGGTTTGAAGAATGAAGGGCACGCCGTCATCTTGACGACTCATAATATGGAAGAAGCTGACCTCCTGAGCGACCGAGTTGCCATAATCGACCGCGGCAGTGTCGTAGCGCTTGGATCGCCTTCGGAGCTCAAGGAGAAGGTGAAGAGCAATGACATCATCGAGATTGAGGCCCGTAACCTTTCCGACCGCACCGTAAGTGCCATTGAGACGTTCAGCGAGGTGTCGAAAGTGGCCGTTACCGCAGATCCACAATCGAGCGAGAAGGGCTCGTTGCGAGTTCATGCGGAGAAGGGAAAAGAAGTCCTGCCCAAGATCCTTGAGTTCTTGGTCCGCAAACAGGTCAGCGTAACCAAAGTGAGCTTCATCGAGCCCACTCTTGAAGACGTTTTCATATTAGAAACCGGCAGGAGCCTTCGAGACTAGTATGCGAACCGTATCAGGATACAAGGCCACAGTCGGTGCATTAGCCGCGATCTTCTGGAAGGGAATAAAGCATTACACCAGATACCCAGGAAGCTTCCTGCTAGTCCTCGTGATGCCTTTCCTGTTCACGCTAATGATATTCGGTATGGGACAGTTCGTCGGCGGTTCAAATGCTTCCGTGAATTTTGCTGCGCGAACGGGCACGAGCAACATCCTAGTCTATGAGATTCTTGGAAGCGCCGTCTGGATGACAAGCTGGGTGGTCGTTGAAGATGTTGGAGTCGCCCTGAGGGACGAACAGATGAAAGGCACGCTCGAACAGAATTTCTTGGCGCCCGTCAACCGTTTCACGCTCTTGATTGGGCTTAGTTTGACTGACATTGTGATTACGAGCGCGGTCTTCGTCGTCGTTGTTGGGGTTACAACAATGATTGTGTTACCGACCGCTTTTCTGAGCCTCCTGCAAGCCTTTGTGATCCTATTGGTCGGCCTGATTCCGTTGTTCGGGATCGGTTTCCTCTTCGCGGGATTTGTTCTCAGGTTCAAGGAACCGTACGTATTCACTCAGATCCTGAACCTTCTCTTCGCAACCTTGACGGGTACTTACTACCCCGTCTCACTCTTACCCTACTGGGTTCAATTCCTATCCGCCGCCTTACCGCAATCGTACGTAGTCGAGGACATGCGCCGGATAGTTCTAGCAAACCAAACCCTGGTCAGCCTCTACGGAAGCGTGTTCATACTGATCGCTTTGGCCGTGGCGTATCCGACACTGGGCTATGCGGTCTTCAAAAGAATCGAGAAGAAGGCAAGTGTGACAGGTGAATTCTCGAAATACTAGCCCAGTCGGGCGATTCGTTATCGAATTCAGAGCGGCTTTCATGAAGGATCTGCGTTCGTACGTGCGTTACCCAGCTTGGATCGTGGGCGAATTCATTAGCACGCCATTATGGTTTTTCTTCTTCGCTCTTGGTGTGACGCTCTTCGCGCCAACATCCCCCTCTTCCACCTCGCCACAGGGGGGTGGAATCAGTTTCTTCTTTTTCGGATTTCTCTTCATAATCCTCTTCGGCACCGGCATGTGGGGCATAGGGCAGACCGTAAGAAACGAACAGATGGCTGGTACGCTGGAGCAGTTCTTCCTTACTCCGGCAAGTCGAGTCACGCTAATCATAGGAAGATGGGCCCGCATGTTCCTCACAGACACACTGATCATAGGCTACACAACGCTACTTCTCTACCTGATTGGTGGTGGCATCGTGACACTCAATGACCCTGGGCTCTTCATATTCTCGCTCGGCCTCTACGAATTGGGACTGATAGGTTTCGGGCTTCTCTTCGCCGGACTGACCATGCGCATCAGATCCTACAACACAATTTCCAACCTCGTTTTCTTTGGTTACATGGTTTTGACCGGGGCTCTCTTTCCAATCAGTGTAATACCGGTCCCGTTTCGCTATCTCTGCATGATGATTCCGTTCACATACTTCAATGACATAGTGCGGCATGCGGCTCTTGCGACGCCAACAATCCTGCCGGGAACCCTTGAATTTGTTATCGCAATTTTGCTTTCTGTCTGCATGCTAGTAGTAGGCTTTGTGGGGTTCAAGAAGATCGAAGATGAAGCACGCATGCGCGGAACAATCGCGACAAGCTGATTGGAAGATAGACAAGTTTGGTTCTTGATATTCTCTTCTTAATCGGGAGCCGTTTTCGAGCAAGAAGGGCAGATGAGTGCTTTCCTGGAATCGATCACAACGACAACAAATGACACGATCGCGAGGTCAACCTTAATCGTTCAATTGCGACACATAGCCGCTTCCATGTTTGCCCACAACAGTCGTTGTGGGTCGCTTTGGTGCACGCAAGGTGGAGTAAGAAGTTTCAGCTCAAAGGAAGAATAAGTAGGCCCTCCGAATTCCCTGTCATCGCTATTTCTCCGGTTGGCGGCAACTTTGTAGCTGCCCAATTTGTCTCCTTGAATTGCACAAATGAATTTCAGGGAGGTATGATGAAACACATGAAGTCACATGTGCCGCTTGCTCAGAGTGCGCCGAGAGAATGCAAGGTCAACTTGATGCAGATATGTGGATTCGCAGCTAGGCCGAAGCGATTTCAGACTATGTATGTGCCTGTGACCATGTAGCTAACTGACTGGGCTATGTACCAGGCGTGGTCTGCGATCCTTTCAAGGTGTCGTGCTACTAGCGCTGTTGAAACCGCCTCAGCGGCCTTTAGATTCGCATTGCTGATCAGTCCCCTCAGGTAGCCTCGATACAGACTGTCAACTCCGTTGTCCATCTCGATGAGTTGGCGTGCGACTTGGACATCGTGAGTTCTAAGCGTTTGGAAGCTGAGCCTCATCATATCGAGAACTTGCTCGGACATCTTTTCAAGGAAGGCTCTGTCAGCCGCCTTGCCCCCGTCTATGAGGTCGAGAACTTGGACAATGTCATACGCGTACCTGCCTAGACGCGCCAAATCATAGGCGATCTTCATGTTGGATTTGATAACCCTAAGATCTGACGCCACAGGTTGATACCTAGCAATTAACTCGACAGCTTTCTCCTCGACATCGTCATATCTTCCCTGTAGCTCATTCGACCAGACACGTACTTGGGCGTCAATTTTTCCGCCCTGTGCGGCAGATGATAATGAAGCCTCAACCGTTCTCTCCGCGAGATCAGCCATTTGCAGAAGAGTCTCGGACATATCGTTCAGGCCTGCGTCGAGCGGTCTCACGTACGACAATTCTAGCCGAACCTCCCAGTGATATAGTTCTCAGTAAGCTTGTCCTTTGGATTCTGGAATATCTCGTCAGTAGGTCCATACTCGATCATTTTGCCCAGATACAGGAATGCCGTATAGTCGGAGACTCGCGCGGCCTGCTGCATATTGTGGGTGACAATGACCACTGTGTAGTTCTTCTCCAGTTCTCTCATCAGCTGTTCGATCTTAGCTGTCGCGCTCGGATCCAGTGCTGAGCACGGTTCGTCCATGAGAACGACTTCGGGTTCCACCGCGAGTGCACGTGCGATACAAAGCCTTTGCTGTTGTCCTCCAGAGAGGCTAGCTCCCGAATCGCTGATCCTGTCTCCGATCTCGTCCCATAGAAATGCTTTCTTCAGATTCTTCTCGACCTTTGACGAAATGACTTTGCGATCTCTGACTCCATTAAGTTTTAGCCCGGCAGCGACATTGTCGAAGATCGACATCGTCGGAAATGGGTTGGGCTTCTGAAATACCATTCCTATCTTGCGACGAATCGCCACGGGGTCTGTACTAGGAGAGAATATGTCCTCATCATCAAGAAAGACATGTCCACTCACCCAGGCGCTCGGCGTCACTTCATGCATCCTGTTGAGACAACGCACGAGTGTGGATTTTCCGCAACCGGAGGGGCCAATTATCGCCGTGATCGCGTTCTCATTGAAAGAAATGGAGATATCGTCGAGGACTTTTTTTTGTCCGAATCCTGCGGTCAGGTTTTCTACCCGCATTTTCTGTCTTGAATTCTGATTATTCCCCGAATTATGAAACGAGATTTTCTTGTCAAGCTGCACGAGGATCTGTGAATTGATCATCACGGTTACCAGTACGTGGGCGACAGCGACTGCCCGAGTAATTGAAGATGAGTTATGTGAATCGTATAGATGCATGTGATGTGACATATTCACAATGGTATTTCCATAATACGCAGTGTGACATACGGGCGGGGTTGGTGGTAATATGTCGAACCAGAACACCAGGCGAAACGTCGGGATAGTTATCCTAGTCATCATCATTGTAGCGGCAATAGTTGGCGGGTACAGCTACTACCTGAATACTGGAAGCACAACGCAAAGCATGACTGAGACGACGACAAACCCGATGACATCAAATGAAGCTGTTTCTATTCTTGGAGCTGGGGCAACTTTTCCAGCCCCGTTGATTCAGAAATGGACTGTTGAGTATAACACCTTGTATCCTTGGGTCACGATAAACTACAACCCGATCGGAAGTGGCGGAGGAATCCAGCAGATAACTCAGAAGACTGTCGACTTCGGTGCGTCTGACGCACCGCTTTCTGACGCTCAACTATCCAACGCCACTGGGCTTGTACTGATGCCCGAAACATTGGGTGGTGTCGCAATCACATACGACCTGCAATCTTACGGCATCTCAAACAACACTGTGATCAACTTCACCGGCGACGTGCTGGCCCAGATCTACATGGGAAAGATAACGCAATGGAATGACCCTGCCATACTGGCGCTCAATCCGAATCTGCAATTGCCCAAGTTGGCCATTACGGCAGTGCATAGGTCCGATGGAAGCGGAACAACATACGCATTCACCGACTACCTCTCAGCAGTCAACCCTGATTGGAAATCGACCGTGGGACGCAGTACATCGGTCACCTGGCCAGTCGACAAGACTGCGATGGGAATAGGTGCAAAAGGCAACGCGGGGGTCGCTGGCACAGTAGCCAACACGCCTGGCTCAATAGGCTACGTTGACGTGATCTATGCGACTGGCAAGGGTCTTGGCATCGGTGCAGTCAAGAACGCCGCAGGCAATTTCGTAGTTCCGAATCTGCAGACGATTGCTAACGCTGCTGCAAGCGCGACTGGGACACCAGATTCGAAAGACTTGCGTTTGCACATTGTGAACGCCCTGGGAGATCAGTCCTACTCCATAGCGACCTACACGTACATTCTGCTCTACAAGGAAATGTCAAACCAACCTAGTATGACAAAGAGCAAGGCCGAAGCTCTGGCGAAGTTTCTGTGGTGGGCCATTCACGATGGCCAGAAATATGCGCCGGACCTGATCTATGCACCGCTACCTCAGAACGTCGTCTCTGCTGACGAGCAGTTGCTCACATCCCTAACATATCAAGGGCAGACTCTCACAACACGATAAGATGTCTGACACCTTGCAAAAACATATACTGTCACGCCGTGCCGGCAAGAAGGCACGGCGACCTGATCTATTTTGGGCATTACTTAGCGTAGCAGCCGTTGTCATCCTGATTATCACAGCAATCAACCTGTACGCTCTGATCAACGGAAGCACCGATTCTCTTCGTTACTTCGGCCTCGGCTTTCTAGTAGGGACTGATTGGGTGCCGAATCCTCCCGAGGGTCCTCCCCTGCTGGGAGCACTACCGGCCATCTATGGGTCATTGGTCACCACATTGATCGCTCTGCTGTTGGCTGTTCCGATCAGCCTAGGAGTTGCGTTGTTTCAAGCGGAATTGTCTCCTAGGCGACTTCGGACTCCGTCGGTCTTTCTCATCGAACTGCTCGCAGCCGTACCAAGCGTCGTCTATGGCCTATGGGGCCTCTTCGTTCTCGTTCCATTCATGCGTGATTATGTGAATACCCAACTGAAAGGATGGTTTGGCTTTCTGCCATTATTCAGTGGACCTGCAAATGGTCTTGGTATGCTCACGGCGGGAGTCATACTGGCGATCATGATCATTCCGTATGGATCCTCAGTCATGCGTGAGGTGATAGCAGTCGTCCCAAGGAGTCAGAGGGAAGGCAGCTTGGCTCTTGGAGCTACAAGATGGGAAATGATCAGGACCAGCGTGATACCGTACGCGCGAACAGGGATAATTGCCGCCATCGTTCTCGCAATGGGCAGAGCGATCGGAGAAACAATGGCCGTCACCATGGTCATTGGCAATGTCGCGAGAATTTCCCCGTCCCTATTCCTACCTGCCGAGACAATTCCGAGTGTTATTGCAAATGAGTTCACCGAAGTGGCTGGTAATGACCTTTACCTGTCAGCGCTATTCGAGCTAGGGCTAATACTGTTCGCCATTGCTTTCCTGATGAATTTGGCAGGCCGCATTCTGATCACTCGACTACAGTTCAAGAAAGGAAGTGACAGGGTTGCTTAGCCTCGAGCGCAGAAGACGCATCAGCAACCACTTGTTTGCAGTGTTCGCCACTTTGTGCTTCTTCATCGCGTTGGTTCCGCTTGTTTCGATCATCTATCAGACAACAGTACAGGGCTACACGGCTCTGAGCTTGAATTTCTTTACGAAAGTCACGCCTCCAATCGGAGGAACTGGCGGCGGCATACTCAACGCAATAGAAGGCAGCTTCGTAATGGTTGTGATCGCTTCAATGATTGGTATACCAGTTGGCGTCTTCGCCGGTGCCTATCTTTCTGAATATCCCGGGCGACTTGCATACGCTGTGAGGCTACTGGCCGAAGTCCTCACGGGCGTCCCATCAATCGTCACTGGCATTGTTGTATATGTGCTCCTCGTTGCGACATTGCATCGGTTCTCTGCGTTTAGCGGAGGGGTGGCGCTTGGCTTCATGATGATTCCGATAATTGCGATCTCGACGCATGAATCGTTGAAGCTTGTATCTTCGTCGATTAGAGAAGGAGGACTTGCCTTGGGCATTTCAAGGTCTAAGACTATGGTGCACATACTCTTGACCACCGCCAGGAGTGGCATAATCACCGGCATCGCTTTGGCCGTCGCCCGAGTAATGGGTGAGACTGCGCCTCTGCTATTCACGGCGCTAGGCAGTCAGTTTCTCATGACGAGTGTGATGGATCCAGCAGCGTCGCTGACTCTCCTAATTTTCGATTTCGGAACAGCTCCTTACGAGAACTCCCACACGTTCGCATGGGGCGCTGCTCTAATACTCCTTCTAATTGTGCTCGGTCTCAACATCGTCGTGCGAGTAGCATCACGACTTAAGGTCACCGGTTCAGAGTGATGTGGACATTGATTTGGCGTATTCATCTGCCTATGGAGGATACCCGGCTTCCGCGCGATGCCGCCGGCTTTCTCGGTATGCGGAAAGAACTTCACATGTCGTTTGCGGTTAGATTGGGGTCATGAACGCGAGTCTGTCATCTGAGAAATATCCCCTTAGGCCACATACGCTACAAACCGCGCCGAGGCGCAGACCAGATTCCTCCTCATAGTAGAGATTGAGCGAGTCCCTGAGGCATCTTGGGCACCGATTTCCCGAACTCTTCTCCACGACAGCTCAAGCGACAGGTCCTCACTGGCGCACATATGTTTGGCGAAAGCGAAATATGCAAGAAATCGGTTTTCACATAGATCATGTAGGGATTCAGCTTGGTATCAGTGGCGGAGCCTGAAACCGAAGTAAGGAAGCTCCAGGAGACCGGGAGAGCGTCATTCATTGTCTCCGTACCTAAGAGGTGGGTTCAAGATCTCAGTCTGCGAAAGGGGTCTCTGATACGGGTGTCGGCGCAACAGGACGGGTCACTTCTCCTAATCGCCGGGCAGTCAGCGGCAAAACAGAGATCGAGTGAAGCGAGTATTCAGGTCGAAGCCGACCAAGATCCTGGGTCGCTGGCTAGGAAGCTAATTGCACTGTACATGATTGGTCTGAACTCGGTGGTCCTGAAATCTAAAGATGCAAGGATGTCCCCGCAGATTAGGGACGCGGTCAGAGAGCTCGTGAGACGAAAGCTGGTCGGCACTGAGATAGTTTCCGAGTCTTCATCAGAGATGGTTCTGCAGGTCTTGCTGAGCTATCCCGAGCTGTCAGCGGAGAGCACTCTACGAAGAATGGTTACGATTGCAGATCAGATGCACAGAGACTCCATCACAGCACTGTGCGAGGGAAAACATGACCTAGCTGCTCAAGTCTTGAAGAGTGACGATGAAGTAGATCGATTCAGCTTCTATATTGTGCGCCTGCTGAAACAGGCGGTTGAACATCCTCAGCTATTGAGAGAGATAGGACTGAACTCGCCAAGGGATTGCCTTGGCTACAGGCTGATAGCGAAGAGCGTCGAAAGAGTTGCCGATCACTCTTCCTTGATCGCGGAACACGCCACAAAGCTTCAGGAAGCCCTAACCCCCAAGCTCGCCGCCCGTATCAAAGAGCTGAGCGAGTTCTCCAGCCTCCTGTTCCAAGAAGCATCGCAGGCACTCTTCCGAAGCGATTACTTGATGGCGGATAGCGTCTTGGCAAGGCAAGACCAAGCAGAGAAACTTGAAGCTGAGATAGAGAGACAGATCTACAGGCAGAGCCTGCCGCCCGAAGACATCTCCGCGTTGAGACTGGTTTTGGAAAGTCTCAGGAGAATAGGCGAATACGCAACTGACATTGCCGAGATCGTGCTGAACCTGACAGTAAGCAAGTTGACCTTACAATGACAGGTCACGTCATCGGGCTTGACGCGTCTGACCTCGAAATCATTATGCATTAGTGCAGTGTCATGAATCTAGCAATGTGATGACGAATGGTCAAGATCACCTATCAACCATGGGAAGAGATCGTGATTCATGAGGTCGTAGAATACCCCCTAGCGGCGTTGCTCGAGATGCAGAGTTTCGGGGCTCCACCAGGTTCCATGGGCCGAAGCCTCATGTGGGCAAACGGGATTGCCTTCGCCTATGCAACGATGCCGGTGAGCGACGATGTCGTGGCGGAGCAGTTGAAGGGCAGGATGCGTTGGGCTAGCCTTATCTTCGCGACAATGCCCGCCTACGAGAGCGCCGTTCTCATCCAAGAGACCGGCATCCGCGTTCCTGTGGTGGATGTGAGCGGCAATCCAACTCTCTATGCGGTCGCCCGGTGGCTGCGTGACCGGCCTGAGTTCCGCTGAAGGGCTCTAGAGGACCAGCGTAAGTAATTGCCGGAGGGTTAGGGTTCGCGCGTTCTTTTGGTACGCACCCATGTTCAGGATTTCTTCGATTTCCATCCTTGTTCACGCCACCTAAGCCTATGGTACATCAGTGTACCTATATAAGTACGGCGTCGTTTTCCGACATATGCCATGAGGACATGAGTGTCATAGGTCGGAATGATGGTTTTGCACGCCCGACGAAGGGGCGATCCGTTCGACACGAAATGCTGTATACTTGAGAAGGGGCGTTGCACACCCGAGAAACACGTAGACCGGAATTGATTTTATTCGCTATCGGGCGTATAGGACGATATTGCAGACCTAGTGTTGTCCTCTCGCGGTCTACTTGTTCAGACTTTTCAGTATCTCTGACGCCTCTCGCATCATTCCGTCGATAACCTCAGCTACCGGCTTGATCTCATGTACGAGGCCTATGCTTTGACTGCACGGAATCACGCCTGCGTCTAGGTCACCGTCTTCGTACATGCGTTTCGTCGCCGTCCCTGCGACAACTGACAGGATCTCACCTAACTCAGCCTGTTTGGATTCCAGTTCGGCCACCTTGAGTGCAGCTGGATTCTTCCAGGCGCGGATGGTGTTTCGCAGAGTGCCCAAGATTGGCAGCGTGTCAAGCTCGGTGGCAGAAGCTAGAGCTCGCTTGAGATTATCATGGATAGGGCACTCCGACGTTAGCAACAATCGTGTGCCGACAGTAACTCCTTCAGCACCCAGCGCCAATGCTGCAACTAGTCCTCTGCCGTTGACAATACCGCCAGCTGCAATCACTGGAATGCTCAGCGCGTCCACGGCGGTCGGCACTAGGACCATAGTTGTCAATCCGACTTCGCCAATGTGACCCCCTCCCTCGGTACCGAAAACGGTCACAGCATCCACGCCGGCTTTCTGTGCGCTGAGTGCATGGCGGACACTCACGCATTTGTGCATCGTTTTCACGCCGTTGGTCTTCAGTCGAGCAAGCAAGTCCTCGGGAGGGCGATGGCCGCTCGTTTCGACTATCGGAACATGTTCTTGGAGTATGACCTCGGCGTAGAGGTCGTTGTCTATGGGTCTCATCGCTGGGAAGAGGCTCAAGTTCACGCCGAATGGCTTGTCGGTCAGATCTCTCACCCTCCTGACAGCTTGACGGAACTCATCCTGACTCTCATACATCGCCGAAGCCATCATCCCCAATGCGCCGGCATTCGAGATGGCGGCCACGAACTCGGGCTTCGAGACATGCATCATGGTGCCGCCGACGATTGGATACTTGGTTCCGAACATCTTAGTCACACGAGTTTCGAACATCGAATGGCTCCCAGCTACTAGCGTGTTCTAGTCTTCAGCAGAACAGGTGCTGGAATCAGAATTTTACACTTCCTATAGCACTCGCCTTGACGCTTCCCGAATCTGGACTAGCAGAGCCCCGAATCAGTCCTTAGACCGAACAAATCTTTACCTTGAAGGCGCTTCAGACTGCTTCGGTTTCGACGGAGCTAGGTGAGGCCAATGCCTGCAGAGGAACAGGACACGAGCAGACGCAAGTTGTGTTCTTTTCCCGTCTGTGGGGCGACGGCGGACTGGTTCACAGACTTCTTTGGTGAAACCGAATACTACTGTGACAAGCACAAACCTATGATCCCACAATCTCTCCTCAAGAGAGCAGACGCTAAAGGAAGGAGCAGCTCGGCCTAGGCGAGCGGTCGCCTACGATTCGGGTGAAGGTTCGGGCGGGCTCGGCTTCGGTCGTGGCTTAGCTTTCCTCTTCGTTGGCGCTAGCTTCAGTCTCTCTGGAACTGGTTCAACTGTCGCGACTGGTCTCGGTGGCGGAACCGCTGCCGGCTTGGTTTCCCGTAGTCTCGCAAGTGCGAACACAGTCAGTCCTATTCCCACGGCGAATGCGGCGCAAACTGCCAGCACAATCGTCGCGTACAGGATGGTGCTATCAGTTGTCCAGACAGCCCTGAGCGTGTGAGGTGAATCCATCGTGATTGTGGTGGTTGCGGACGCCGATTCCATATCTCCCGTCCATTTCTGGAACACCTGTTTCACACCGTAGCTGGTATCAACCTCTGTTGGGACCGAGAGCGTCGCAGTGCTTCCCGCATCATACCATCCTCCTCCCTCCACGACTCCGTAATCGGAAGAGCCCGTGAGCAAGTACTGCATCTTGTAATGGGCGACTATCGTGTGAGGAGTATCCATCGTGATTCCAATTGAGTCTCCTGAAGCTGGAGTAGAGTCGACCGTCCATTGCTGTAGGACGTATCGAGTATCGTCGCCGCCTGAAATGGATGACGGAAGCGGACCTACAATGACAGACTCGGTTGGGAGGTACCAACCTTCTCCTGTCGCGGATGCAATTCCCGTAGGCTCGACCGAGACCTTCAGGAAGTTCTGGAGTTGATAGTTCGCGACCACTCTCTTCGCCGAGGTCATCGTCACCGTCCCGCTGGGTGAGTCTCCTGAGAAATCCCCGCTCCAGTACGAGAAGACATAGCGTTGATTTGCGTTCAGTGGCGCAATAAGTGACGTCAAGCTGAATGATGCCGCAGTTCCGTCGTTGTATGTTCCCTTTCCGTTTACAGGAACAATTCCGGCAGGATTGGTTTCCACGTCGAGGTCGAACGTCTTCGTCTTCTCGTAGGTGGTTGTCGGATAGTAGTAGTATGGATAGGATCGATAGTACGGATAAGACGCATAAGATGAGTAGGACGGATAGGACCACGAGTAGTTGTTCCCGTAGTACTGGTAGCACCACGAGTAGTTCCAGTGATCGCAATAGTACCAGGGATACTGCGTCGGAGAGCTCATAGAAAGGCTCGGAGCAGCTGGCTCACTAGGGGCCCCGGATGCGGCAGCTGCGTTTGGGTACACAGCGAGCAGACACATGAGGGCCAATGCGAGTTCAGCAGAAATGAGTACAAGGCGTCGAGCCAAGCTATCTCATCTTCATTGTAGCTGGCTGCAGACCGTATTTCTACGTTATGCAGTCTGCGAGGACAGAATCAGGCCTGTGAACAGGTCATGTTTCGAGATTGTGTGAGATCGTGAGGGACCAGCCGGATGTTCATCAGCTTGTGAGTGAGTATGATTGCGTCGGCGGATCAGGATTGTCGCGGCGAGGGCAGCGATCAAGAGCATGAGTGGTTGGGCCATAGGCGGATACTCTGGGACCGGTTTGCCGGAGGGTTGGAGCTCAAAGTCGGCTGTCGCGATGCCTCCGTCAGATACTGTGACAGTCTTGCTCTCGGGCACATACGCTGGGTCGACGGAGACAGTCAGGTTGTACGATCCTGGCGCCACCCACATCATGTAGGTACCGTCAGTGGTCGTGGAAACTGTCGCGGGTTCTCCCGAGTCCCCTTCGGCGACGACTTGCGCCCACGGGAGCGGGCGGAGGTTTCCGTACATGTCGTACCAGTACACGGTACCCCGGATCATGGACATCGACGCATGTGATGGTGTAACCATCAAGGAAAACGCTGCCAAACCTAGGATCAAGAAAAGGACGGCTGTGATTCGCTTCATTGCAAGGGAACTATTCCACGTTCGCATCATTGGATATGCCGGCTTAAGCATAAGTAAGCTTACTCATACCTATAACATTATCCGTGATGAAACCGGCCAAGCGGTCCCCGCCTTTCCTTCGAGATATGGATAGGGTAACACGTAAAGTCAGGACGTTGCGCCAGAAGGCGAATCTTGCATCCGTGCTGGGTGTGCTACGTCTTGAGGTTCCATTCCGTGGTGCCGTACTTTTCCCTGATTAGAACGGGGATCATTTGCAGTTCCTGATCTGTCGTGGGACCGGGAACGAGTTGTGCCTTGAAGATTCCCGCGAATGCATCGCTGAAGGCTCCCTTGACCTCGTCGATAGGAACCGTTCGTCCCAATTCCGTCTTGACAGAGGTTACAGGGAGACGTGTGCTTTTAACCAGGGCCCGTAGCATTGGCGGTTGTTCCCACCTCAGTATCTTCCACACGCTCTCAAGATCCGTGCTTACCAGAATGGAGCCATGGTAGAAGACGGCTCCCCAACGAATTGCGCCAGCTCCTCCCGAGATCTTTCTTCCGCGAACCAGTATCGTGTTGATGGGGATTCGATTCGATTCTAAGCCTAGGGTGCTAAGGCATGCAACGACGCAGTCGAGACCTCGCTTGAATACCGCTTGCTGGAGCCCGAGACTCGACGGTGACGACCTACGGGTACATATCGAGTAGTTCAGGTTCCCCAGATCGTGGTAGACTGCCCCGCCTCCAGTAAAGCGCCTCACAACCTCGACACCGAGTTCCCCGCAGGCGTCGAGTCGCACCTCTGCGTCGGCAGATTGATTCTCACCTATGATAGCTGCGCTACGGTTCCTCCACATGCGCAGTGTTGGTGGCGATTTGTCTTCTCCCACCTGCCGCGCTATGGCTTCCTCAAGTGCGAGGTTCGAAGGCGCATCCGCGTATTCTAAGTTGAGAAGACGCCAGCTATCCGTTTCCGACTCACCTCGAACTACGCGAGACACGAGTATGACCAGCTCTGGAAAGGAATCTACTGTTTGCCTGCAACCCCGGTCCGCAACTTGTCCACTTTCTCAGGAAGAAAGGCATAGAGCCTGAATTCGCTGACGAAGCGACCGATCCTTGCGATTATGCCCGGAGCGTCTGTTCCAAGTTTGCAAACAAGAGAGTTCGCTGTGAATGACAATTCCTCGATCTGTATGATGTCTCTATCCGCTTTCGAGAGACGCATGGCCTCGCGTAGTCTATCATGAGAACCTCCGACCGCGATAATTCTGTGCGTTCTTTCACGCCTCCATTGCTCGAATCGAGCAACCTGATCATCCGAAATCCAAGCTTCAATCTGCCGACGCTCGGGATTGATAGATGTGATCCTGACTAGTATTGGAGTGCCTTCGTGGACGCAATATGTCTGCGCCACTCTATCTACGGGAATAGCCTTGCCATCGCAGAGTTGAGCGATCAATGCCTCTCTCGTTATTTCGGACTTAACATTCGTCGAAACTGGGCCGATCTCGACTTCGATACTCTGCCGCTTTGCGTTGATCCCACTCACGAAGGCCTTGAAGTTGTCATGGACTTCTACGTCGGAAAGGTTCTGCGGCGCGAGCCCCATTTTTCTCTTGATCAGCTCAATGAAGAACTCGGAATCTGACCCTTGGACCTCGCCATTAACGAAACTGTTGGCGGAGACTCCGAGTTTCACTGAGACGTCTAGACCTGACGAGAGCTTGTCGATCTTTGATTTGAAGACAGGCATCAGTTCATTTTGTGCATGATGCGGAATTCTTTCAGCTATCACCAGTCTGCCGTTCATGACGATCGGACCCTTAGATGTGGTGAGAGGTCTGGTTGTGCTGGTGGCGTCACTGTTTCAGCTCGTCTTCTATCTGCTTAATCCGTTTCTCCAAGAACTCCACTACGGGGGCGTTTTCGCTGCTCTCAAGTTGCCCACCGCACTTGGAGCACCTGAAGGACGATTCCATCGCCTCTTCGAACGTGACTCTTACATCGCCGCACTTCTTGCAGATGAAGAAACTGTGGTTTGTCTCATAATCGAGTTTATGCTTGAGTTTCTCGAGAACACGCCTCTTTCTGCTCCGGATGAAGGCGTCTAGCTGGTCCGTCTGCAGTTTCCAGTAGAAGATGAACCAGCCGGTCTTTTCGTCCCGGACTCTTGTGCACGAAACCAAGCCATGGTCGTAAAGTTTGTAAAGGATCTTCCTTACCGTGTTCAATCTCACAGCGGATTCGTTCGCAAGCATTTCGTCAGTGGCTTCACTCTTCTTCTTGAGGATGTTAACGACCGTTACCGAATCGTCGCCACCAAACAGACGGGCGACCTTCATCAGCTCTTCATCCAAGACTGCCATGTCAGAGCCCTCAAACGAGACGAATACCTATCCTTTGGCGGCGTGGAATTTAATCTTCATCCAGATCGGCCTTGGGAGCGCCCGTGAGAACCTTTTCAGCCTTGAGGCCAGACATTACTGTCGGTAGGCAACATACTTTGGCCGAGCAGATCGTGGTCCTTCGGTTGGGGCATAGAATCCCACGCGATTTGAGGGTTACGACACATGTGTGTCTCACAGCCAGAGCCTTCGGAGCAGACGGACTCATCCTAGCGGATGTGGTCGACACCGTGCTTGAGAAGACGATTCTGGACGTGCGTAAACGATTCGGTGGCAGTTTCTGGATTCGGATGGGCGAGCCTTGGAGACAAGCTGTAAAGGATTGGAAAACAAGGGGTGGAGAGGTTGCTCATCTCACCGCGTACGGAATCCCGTTGCCCGAAGCCATGAAGGCGATCAACGCCTCGCCTAGACCGAAGCTTGTGGTTGTTGGTGCAGAGAAGGTGCCCGGGGATGTGTTTGGGGCTGCCGATTGGAACGTGGCGGTGACGAATCAGCCCATAAGCGAAGTTAGCGCACTAGCTATGTTCCTTGACAGATACTTCGAAGGCAGGCAATTCTCGATGGAGTTCGAGAACGCAGAGCTGAAGATAATCCCATCAGCGCACGGTAAGAAAGTCGTGAACCTGACCGAGCCTAGGCACTAGTTCAGCCTCAGGCTTGTAGTTCTGTTGTTTCTTTTCCTTCTTTGTTCCGAATCCTAGCGACATCAGCTAGGGTAACTTCCTTCATCACGCCAGGTGCAAGTTTCGGGACCTGAGGCTCGCTTGTGAGCACCAGCAACTTGATTCGTAGGACATGTTCGAGTTCTTTCGTCAATCGCATGTTGGGAACCATCTTCCCGAGCTCTATCTTCTGGATCATGGAAAGGCGTTCCTTCACCTTCATCGCCAAGTCCTCTTGGCTGAGCCCATGCTTTCTCCTTGCCTTCTGTATGATCTGGGGATAGTTGTCAGCAACGTCGAGTTCCTGAACCTCTCTTGGAGCTCGCCTATCAGCTGGCTTAGACGGAACCGAACGAGGTGCTGCGGCGGGCACGGGCCTCCATGCAGGAATTGGGTTGGTCAGAGGGATAGGCTTCGGTGCCTGGTATGGCGTTCCCAGACTCGCGCATGCGCCGCACGTCATCATCACTGCACCTTCGACGACGACGCGATTCGGTTTGCCGTGGATCTGGCGCCCGCAAATGTCACAGTTCAAAATGGGCCCCGACCGCGCAACATGAGCCATGTCCACGCTTAAATGGTTTGACCGTTCTACTCGAAGCGTGTCACTTGATGCAGAAAGCGACTTGGCGGGATCTCAGGAAACTCAGAGGCATCGCAAACTATCAGTTTGGCAGCCATCTGGGTAACGCCTTCTTCAAGGGGCCGATTGGGCTCACGAGGTCGGGAAAAACAGACAAGATACGATTGATCTTCCATGATGGAAAACTGATCTCAACCTTGCGAGCGAGAGATGGTTTTCTGGCCCTCACGCCTGATGGGGCCAAGGTCATTCTGTCGTCGATGAAGAAGCCGCCTCGTGTTGCCGTGGTTCGTGGCGATGTGGCGGAATTCATCAGAGCCGGGAGAAACGTCTTCGCCAAGCACGTTGTGAGCGCAGACCACTCAATCAGGCCTCAGGATGAGGTCATAGTGGTCGATGAAAAGCGGCAACTCCTCGCCGTAGGGCGAGCTGTCCTAGCTGGGTGGGAGATGACCCAGTTCAAGAGAGGAATAGCCGTGAAGACCAGGCGAGGCGTCGGAACAGACGAACAGACGCAATAGACTTATCCGATCATTCATGGTGACCAGCTCTCATCAGCTGATCCGACGATGGCATACAAGGCGTACAAGGCTGTGAAGGGTGCACCTCAGGGCAGAGACGCGAAACGAATGATGCAGAAGATGGGCATGAAAATCGACGAGATCGGTGGAGTCACTGAGGTGCTGATACGCACCGCCACTCGCGAGATCATCATCGAAGAGCCCGTTGTCACGTCGGTTGTCGTTCAGGGACAGAGGATGTATCAGATCACAGGTGGATCTGCACACGAAAGGACGCCATCAGCCGAGGCGACGTCGCCCGAGGTTCCGGAGGAAGATGCGAAACTGGTGGCCGCCCAGACCGGAAAGACCGTGGACGAAGCTAAGATCGCACTGAAAGAATCCGGCGGAAACCTCGCAGAGGCAATCCTCAAGCTGAAGCAGAAGAATCAGGTCTAAGCACGCGGAGTTTCAGGACCAAAACGATTCTAGATCGCAGGACCATGACAGGGCGACAGTCATCTCAGAGTGTTCAGGCAGCCTCGAACGCGGTCACTAATCCACTCTATCCTAGACTGCTGAAATCATTGAACCGACGGAAATGAAGAGGTTTTTCAACCTTTCAGGTCTTAGACAAGACAGAGGGCTCGATAAGACATGTTCGACAGCGAGACAAGCTACCACATGACTCCTGATGAGTTTCGTCGCTACGGCCGCGCCGTGGTGGACTGGGTCGCCAACTACATGGAAAATGTGGAGTCCTTTCCGGTGATGTCGAAAGTTGAACCCGGGCAAATCCGTGCCTCGCTCCCTCTGGAGCCGCCGGCACAAGGTGAGCCTTTCGACGCCATCTTGAAGGACATGGGGGATTTGATCCTGCCGGGCGTGACCCACTGGCAGTCTCCCAATTTCTTTGCCTTCTTCCCAGCTAATGCTTCAGGGCCCGCAATCTTAGGCGAATTGCTCTCGGCCGGGCTGGGCGTCCAGGGGATGCTGTGGGCGACGAGCCCGGCCTGCACAGAGCTGGAAACACACGTGCTCGATTGGCTCGTGGGCATGCTGGACTTGCCGGCGAAGTTCAAATCGACTGGAGCAGGAGGCGGCGTCATCCAAGACAGTGCTTCAAGCGCGTCCCTCTGCGCTCTACTGGCGGCTCGCGAACGTGCGACAGGTTTCGAGACCAACGAAGACGGCTGTGATGGCCGGCTTGTCGCCTACACTTCTAACCAAGCCCATTCGTCCATCGAAAAAGCGGTCAAGATCGCTGGGCTCGGACGCCAGCGGGGCCTTCGTCTTATCGATGTTGACGACCGATTTGCCATGCGCCCCGATGCCCTGGCTGCACAGATCACGCGTGATAGGCAAGCCGGGCTGATCCCCTGCTTTGTCTCGGCGACGGTCGGTACCACGTCCTCCAACGCCATCGATCCCCTGCCGGAGATCGGCCGCATCTGTCGGGAAGAGGGGTTGTGGCTGCATGTAGATGGAGCGATGTCC
>Ga0116124_1001034_pt1 | contig 22464 bp, 26 predicted proteins | sample June2015DPH_13_1_2_FD_89728 | JGI IMG/M metagenome (GOLD analysis project Ga0116124, IMG submission 89728) | Peatland microbial communities from SPRUCE experiment site at the Marcell Experimental Forest, Minnesota, USA - June2015DPH_13_150 | ecosystem: Environmental > Terrestrial > Soil >... | reverse complement strand
GTCCGCAGGAACCCGCCGCTCCAAGGTGATGTAACTGAACATCGCTGGTTGCTTCTCATCATCTCCTCGCATGCCTCATTCGATGCAATACCGTTACCAAACTGGGTTTTTCCGCAGCCTGTTATAGTCCAGTCAAAGGCGCCCAGGAAGTTCAGGTACGGCTGGGTGACGGGGAAGTCTATGACCAAGTTGACCTGGTCGGTTTCGACGAGCGGCGCAACGTGGCGACGCTGCACATTCCTGCCAGCGGACTCGCCGCGCTTCCGGCCGGTGCCTTGGGGGAAGTGACCGTGGGCGAAAAGGTCCATGTGCTCGTCGCTAACGGGGCGATGGCGTGGGCGCTTTCCGACGGCGTCTTGGGCCCGGTCCGGCTGGCCGATGAAGTTTTGGGGGCGGGCCAAGGCTATCGAGTTATTCAATTCATGGCGGCCCTTCCTGCCGGCGCGCTGGGCGGCGCCTTGTTCAATTCGAACGGTCAACTGCTGGGAATATTCACGGGCTCACCGAACACCGGCGGGCAGCAATTTGCCGTTCCTGTGGAAAGCGTCTCAGGGCTCGCAGCGCAAACTTCGCGGACGCGGCTCGGCCCGGGCAAGAACCTGGATCTCCCCCAGGTGATTCCCAACCAGGGCGGAGTGCCGGTGGAGGAACCCACCCCGATCACGTCTCTCGCGAAAGCCCGGAGCCTACGCGTGAGCTCGCGCACCACGTACTTCACTCCGTTTATGCTGCAAAAGGAATTGTTGAACAAGGCGGAGTTTCGAGAGCTCGGCATGAATGTGATTGATGGTTCGAAGGGCGGAGATCTGCTGGTGGAAGTGGACCGGCCACTGTTCACCTACGATTTCACCTACTCCGTCGCTGATTCCCGTACGGGGGCGATCGTCGCCACGGGGAAAGTCACTGCCATCGACGGGCCGCACGCCGCGCAGGGGATCGCCAGGAAGATCGTGCAGGAGTTGGAAAAAGCGCGGGCAGTGCAAGCGGCCCAGGTAGGTCGGCAATAGGCAGTAATTTAAACCTACTGCCCTCGCCCCTTTGGGAGAGAGGGTGGACCGCAACCGGCGTTTTCTCCAGCCGGGGCGGGCCGGGTGAGGGGGTCACCCAGGAACGAATTCAGAAGTATTTTCTAACCCCTTAAGTGAACCGTAATGCCCGATGCCCTGATCTTCAGAAATTCTCCGCGCTGTACATGGGCAAGGTTGCCCCCGTGAAGCGCACCGCCACGCGATAAAGGTGCTCTCCCTCGGGCAGGGTGCGGACCACGGCGGCTTCTGTGAAGAAGTCGCCCGGTCCCTCTCCTGGCCGTGTGGGGCCGCGGCCGGGAATCCATAAGGTGAGGGTTGCGAAGACTGCCAACTCACGCTGGGTGAGGAAGGAAAGGCCGCGCCGGCTCACTTCCAGGGCTGTGGCGGAATCTTCAAATTCGATTCCGTGCACGTCCACGCCCCGTACCTGGATGGGGATCGCCGCTTCGACTCGGCGTTGACTTCTCTTGGGTGCGTCGGGGTTTTGCATAGACGGTACCATTCGCTTTCAGGAAGTGACCGCTGCTGCTGTGGCGCCGGGGTTCGGGATGAGTGAGGCGAAAAACACGTCCACGCGTTCCAGGACCTCCTGGGTGGTGCGGGCGCTCTGCACCTGCCGCCGCAGTTCCGTCCCGTTGCGCACGCCGTGCGTGAACCAGCTTGCGAATTGTTTCATCTTGCCGATGGCGCCGGGGACTTCCTCGGCGACCAGCATGGTGTAGTAGGTGCGAATCAGTTCGTAGCGGTCGGCCTCAGCCGGCTCCCGGCAGGCTCCGGTCGAGAAGAATTCCGAGAGTTGGCGGAAGATCCAGGGGTTCGAGGCCGCCGCCCTCCCGATCATCACCGCGTCGCAGCCGGTTTGTTCGCCGAGCGCCCGCGCGTCCTCGGGCTTGAAGACATCGCCGTTGCCGATCACCGGGATGTGCACGGCGCCTTTGACCTCTTGGATGATCTCCCAGCGCGCGCGGCCGCTGTAACCCTGCAGGCGGGTGCGCGGATGCACGGCGAGGGCGTCCACGCCGCAGTCCTCGGCCAGGCGCGCCACCTCCAGCGCCACGATTTCCTCTTCGCTCCAGCCGGAGCGGAACTTGATGGTGAAGGGAATCCGCACGGCGGCGCGAATCGCGTGCAGGATTTGTTCCAGCAGCGGCAGGTCGCGCAGCAGTCCCGAGCCGCCGCACTTGACCACTTTCTTCGCGGGGCAGCCCAGGTTCAGATCCACAAGATCGAATCCCAGGTCTTCGATGCGGCGCGCCGCGTCGGCCAGATGATCCGGATCGGCCCCGAAAATCTGCGCGCTGATGGGCCGCTCTTCCTGGGAGTAATAGAGATAGCGCCGTGAGCGGAAATTCTCCCGCCTCATCCCTTCGCTCGAGACAAACTCCGTCATGATCAGGCCGCAGCCCCCCAGGCGCTTGATGAAGCGGCGGAAAACCGTGTCCGTGATACCCGCCATGGGCGCCAGGATGTGCGCGGGGCGGATGGCCACGTTGCGGATGCGCAGGGTGTCAAACATCATCGGGACGGTTGGTCCGTTAACGGATACATCTGGGTTCTCCGGGACCATTGCGATTGTGGGCTGTTGGGAAATGGTTGTCAACCGTCGGCCCGGGCCGGAAGCACGTCCGCAGCGTTCGCGATGCCGAAGCGCATCTGGCCCTCCGCCACCAGTTCATCGTCGCGGAAAATCCAGCCGCGCATCTCGCCGAACTGCGCTTTCATCTTGAGGACTTCCGCTTCCACGCGTACGGTGTCACCCGCCTCAATGGGTTTGATGATGCGCGCGGAGGGTATTTGCAGGATCATCGCGATCTTACCCGCCATCTCCGGCCGCTCCAGCACCAGCACGGCGCCGACCTGGGTGACGAGTTCCATGATGACACCGGTGGGGATGATGGCGAGTCCGGGGAAGTTCCCGCGCACCGCTTCGTCGTTAACGGAAAAATGCTTCAGCGCCACGATGCGCTGGCCGGGAACAAACTCCGTGATCTTATCAACGAAAAGAAAGGGGAAGCGATGCGGCAGAATGCGCTCGATGTCTGTAGCGGAGAGCGTCTGCTGTGGATGGGCATCGGGATTCTCCATGGCGCTTTTAACCCAACTTTCAAGGCTCCTGCTGATCTGCGTCTTTCGGCGCGACTTTCAGCAATTCGCGCTTCAGCGCGGCATTGCGGCCTGTCCAATCGCCCGCATGGTCCCGGTCCGCCGCGTACTGCTCGTGCATAGCTTCGAGCTTGGAATCCAGGTCATCCAGGTAATGGACCACCAGCGCCTCGGGGAACATGGGCTCTTTGGGCGAGCCGAACTCGAGCTTGCCGTGATGGGAGAGAATGATGTGCTCGATCTGGTCCTTGAGTTCGGCAGGGAAGTCGGGAATCTGGCGAATCTTCTCCTGTACCATTTCCAGCCCAATCGTGATGTGGCCCAACAGTTGCCCGCGCGTGGAGTAGCGGAATCCGCGGGTGAAATTCAACTCGGCGGTTTTCCCAAGGTCGTGGAATATCAAGCCGGCCAGGAGCAGATCGCGTCGCAGCCAGGGATAATGGTCCGCCACGCGATCGGCGAGCGCGAGGAGCGAAGAAACATGCTCGAGCAGGCCACCCAGGAAAGCATGATGGTAACTCATGGCCGCCGGAGCCAGTTTGAGGCGCTCCGCGATGGCCGCATCCTCCACGACCGCCAGAATTAGCGCGCGCAGGGGGTTCTCACTCATGCCCCGTACGCGTTCCAGCAGCGCGGCATACATCTCCTCCGGGTCGCGCTGGGTGCGGGGGAGATAATCGAGGAGAGAAATATCCTCCGAATGGCAAACCGCGATTTTGCGCACGCGAAGCTGCGCCGTGCCGCGATAACTCTCCACGTGCCCGGTGACCTCGACGATCTCATCAACTTCAAAGGCGGGCGTGGTCCGCTCGGAGTAATCCCAGAGCTTGGCCGGGATGGCGCCGGTCGTATCCCGCAGGCTGAGGTCAAGGTAGGCCGCGCCGTTACTGGCGATCTTGTGTTCCTTGGATTGCACCAAGAAGGTGTCATGGACTGGTGAGTCCGGCTTGAGGTCCCTGATGTAGGTTTGCTTCATTTCCCCTTTTCGGCAACCACGGCCGCGCCGGGCGTCTCTTCGCCTGTATCGATGTACCCCGGGGCCTTCCAGATGTAGCTGTCTTTGCGGAGCTGAACCAGGAAGGTGCGGAGCTGGGGTTGCATCTTCTGGTTGTACAAGGCCTCATCCACGCGCTGCTCAACCTCCTCGAACTTGGGAATGCCCGGGCTGAAGCGTTCCAGCAGCTTCAGGATGAGGTATCCGTTCTTGGCCTGAATCAAGTCGGTCGTGTCGTTGGGTTCGAGCTTGCCAATGGCGTCGGCGATGGCGGGGGCCACGCTTCCTGTCTTCATGAGGCCGATGTCGCCTCCCTGGTCGAGGTTGGGGCCGTCGGAATACTTCTTTACGACCTCGCCAAAGCGCTGGCCGGCCTTGATCTCCGCCAGTGCGGCCTTGGCGCGTTTTTCGGCCTCGTCGGGTTTGTATTTCTCACTGGAAATCAGGACTTCCGACAGATGAATCATGCCGGCCGATTGGAATTCGCTTTTGTGCGCTTCGTAGAATTTCCGCGCCTCTTCCCGCGAGGTCATGATGCGAGACCCGACTTCGCGGCCGATCACCTCGCGCATGAGGGTCTGCCGGCGGATCTGGTCCTTGAAGTCTTCCCAGACCACGCCCTGGTGCTCCACCTCTTTCTGCAGATCTTCAAGGTTGGCCAGGTTGGATTGCTTGCGGATTTCATCCAACCGCTTGATGATGTCCGTCTCGACGTTGATGTCCAGGTCTTTCGCCTTTTGGACCATCAGGGACTGGTCGATCAAGTCACGCAGCAGGTTCTTGCTTTCTTCCTTGAACCGGGCGTCAAGATCTGGCCCGGGATTGTCCTGGGAGAGCTGTTCCCGGAGCTTGGTCCTCTCGCGTTCATACTGGCGCTGCGTGATGATCTCCGTGTTGACACGCGCGATGATGCGCTCTATGACGTGGGCGGCAAAAAGCTGAGGCGCCGCACAGACGGCTACCAGGATGGCGCTTCCCACAATTCCGAACGTTCGTTTCATCATTTCCTCTCAAGCCTCCCGCGCCCTAGGGCGCCTCCGGTTTGGAGCGCTTCCACGCCGGCAGGGTTGCTCCGGCCTCCCCCATTGCGGCTTCCGTCATCTTAAGGCTGGGGGTGCAGTTCCTGCAAGACGTTTTGGATTTGTGCCAGCAGATTGCCCTCGCGGTCGCGCACGCGGAAGCGCAGGACGCGGTCCGGCCGGAAGCTGGCCTCGCGGCGGCGGCGCACAAACTGCGTCAGCCGCAGCGGATCAACGGGCGTTTGCTCGTGAAACTTCATCCAGATTTCATCGGCTTTGCGCTCCACCGTCTGCACCAGCAACTGCTCGGCGCAGGCTTTCAGCGACGCGTAGTCGAGCAGGTTCGAAACGGAAGGCGGAATCGGCCCGAAGCGATCGATGAGCTCCGCTTCCAGGTCGGCGCGCTCGGCCGGCGCGGCCACGCTGGAAATGCGCTTGTACATTCGCAGGCGCTGGTTTTCGTCGGGAATGTACTGGTCCGGAATCTTGATGTCGAAGCCCAGGTTGAGCGCCGTGCGAACTTCAATCTTGGCGGGCGCGCCCCGCAGTTCCGCCACGGTCTGCTCGAGCATTTTGAGGTAGAGGTCGATGCCGATGGCGTTCAGATGGCCGTGCTGTTCGGCCCCCAGCAGGTTGCCGGCGCCGCGCAGTTCCAGGTCCAGCGCCGCCAGCCGAAAGCCCGCGCCCAGGTCGGAGAATTCCTTGAGCGCTGCCAGTCGTCGGCGCGCCAAAGGTGTGAGCGTGTCTTCCGCAGCAATCAGGAAATAGGCGTAGGCGCGGCGGTTCGAGCGGCCCACCCGCCCGCGTAATTGATAGAGGTCGGAAAGGCCAAAGCGGTCAGCGTGGTTCACAATGATGGTGTTGGCGCGTGGAATGTCCAGGCCGTTTTCGATGAGTGCCGTGGCCACCAGCACGTCGTATTCACCCTGCATGAACTTCAGCATCACCCTTTCGAGATCTTTCTCTCCCATCTGGCCATGCGCAACCCCCACGCGCGCCGTGGGCGCCAGCCGCTGCACCAGCGCGGCCATCTGGAAAATCGATTCCACCCGGTTGTGCACGAAGAAGACCTGCCCCTGCCGCTGCATCTCCTAGAGTATCGCCGACTGAATCAGCGCGGGGGCGAAGGGGGCCACGGTGGTTTGAATGGCCAGGCGGCCGCGCGGAGGCGTTTCAATCACCGAGAGGTCGCGTAATCCCCCCAGCGACATGTGCAAGGTGCGCGGGATGGGCGTGGCCGACATGGTCAGCACATCCACACCCGATTTCATTTTCTTCAGTTTCTCTTTGGCCGCCACGCCAAAGCGCTGCTCTTCGTCCACAACCAGCAGACCCAGGTCGCGCAGGCGTACGTCCTTGGAGAGCAGGCGGTGCGTGCCGATGAGGATATCCACCCGGCCGGCTTCCGCCTCCACCACCGTCTTCTTCTGCTCCGCGGGGGAACGGAAGCGGCTGAGCATCTCGACGCGCACCGGGAAGGCTGCCAGACGTTGGCGGAAGGTCGTGTGGTGCTGAAAGGCCAGCACGGTCGTGGGCGCCAGGACCACGACTTGGCGGCCGTCTTGAATCACCTTGAACGCCGCGCGCATGGCGAGCTCCGTCTTGCCGTAACCGACGTCGCCGCAAAGCAGACGGTCCATGGGCTCGGGACTCTCCAGGTCCCGCTTGATGTCGGCGATGGCCCTGATCTGGTCAGTTGTCTCCTCGAACGGAAACGCGTCTTCGAATTCGCGCTGCCAGGGCGTGTCGGCGGGAGTGGCAACGCCTCCCCCCGTCTTGCGTTCGGCGTAAAGCTGCAGAAGTTCCTGGGCCATGTCGCGTAGCGCCCGCTTGACGCGTGTCTTGGTGCGCTCCCAGGTTGTTCCGCCCAGGCGGTCGAGCACGGGCTTTGCCCCCTCGCCGGAGCGGTACTTTTCGACCAGATCCAGGCGCTCGAGGGGTACATACAGCCTGGCGTCGTCCTGGTAGGTCAGCAGCATGAAGTCCCGTGTGGCGCCGGCCACCGACAATTGTCGCAAGCCCTGATAAATGCTGATACCGTGGTCGATGTGCACGACGTAGTCGCCGACTTTAAGGTCGCTGAGGTCGGAGATAAAACTGGAAATTCCGGAACGCTCCCGGCGCCCGCGGGCTGCCCAGTCGAAGCCACCGAACAAGTCTGAGTCGGCCAGCCACAACTGACGAAGCTCCGGGAAGGCCACGCCTTCGGAAATCTCGCCGCGCGCAATAAGAACGGAGGGGCCGGCTTCCAGCTCGGGCGGAGGGGCCTCGCGCTTCTGTCCATCCTCGACGACCGTCGCGTAGGAAATCTCGTATTCCTTCAGAATCTCCCGCAGTCGATCCACCTTGCCGCTGGTGGGAACGACGAAGATGACGGACTCCCCCTGCTTCAGCCGGGCACGCAAGTCTTCGGCCAACGCCTTGACACCACCGGGAAATTTCGGAGGCGGCTGGCTTAGGAGTACGTGCTCGGGTGACTGGGATTCGGGGTTCGGCGCCCCGGGTTCGGGGCTGGGAGATTGTCCGGAGTCCGAGGTCCGAAGTCCGAAGCCGTGGGAATCGGGCGACTGGAACCCCGAACTTCGGACCTCGGACTCCGGGCTTCCGAGTTCTGGCGGGAAGTACAAGTCACCGCCTATGACTATGGCCGTGGGCGCGGGAACCGCGGCCGCCGGGGCGCTTTCGACGGCAAGTTCCTTGAGCGAGATCTGTGGCAGGCGTTCGACAGCCTCGAGGAACTCCGCCTCAGCCAGGAAAGCGTCTTGCGGTCCGGGCCGGGGTGGAACAATGTCGCGGACTTCATCGAAGCCCGCGGCGAGGCCTTCGAGGGTGCGTCGAACCTGGTCGCGACGGTCGAGGGGTTCATCCCAGACCAGTACCGGGCGTTCCAGCAACGAGAACAACGTGTGCGGGTGCGGTGCGACGAGCGGAACGAAAAATTCCCACCCCGGGAAGGTGTCGGAATACTCCCCGGCCCACTCGGGTTCACGGTCAGAGAGCGCCGTTCCTCGCGACTTGGCGCGTTGCCGGGCGCGCTCGGTCAGCACTCGCACCAGGCTTGCGAAGAATCTCGGCGAGCGCTGCGCTTCGGAAAGCGGCAGCAGGAGAGCCTTGGGAACCGGTTTGCGCGAGCGTTGCGACGAGGGGTCGAATTCACGCACCGACTCGAGTTGGTCGCCGAAAAACTCCAACCGAAACGGCCACTCGGCTTCGGGGGGGAAAACGTCCACGATTCCGCCGCGCACCGAATATTGGCTGACGTCCGCGACCGGTTCCGCGGGTTCAAAGCCTACGCCGCCCAGGTGCTCGACCAGGTCGTCAAGACTCAACTCATCACCGACCTTGAGTTCGAGCGCCAAGGAGGAGTAGAAGGCCTTTTCGCGAAAGCGGCCCAGGGCGGCAGGCACGGGTGCGAAGATGACCTGCCCACCGTCGCGGGACAGGTTCCAGAGCGCTACGGCGCGCTGTTCCAGGATTTCAGCGTGGGGTGAACGCCCCTCGTAGGGCGAGCAGTCGAGCGCTGGCAGTACCTGGACCGCGCCGCCCCCGACCGGCGCCATCCAGTCAAGAAAGGTGGAGGTGGTCTGGCGATGGGTTTGCGCGGCTTCGTTGTCTTTGGTCAGCACTACGATCGGCCGCCGGGCCTCGCGCGCCAACACGGCCACCACCAGCGCCTTGGCCGAAGGCGTTAGACCGGAAATGGTCACCCGCTCCGGCCGAGCGGCTTGGGGAGCGCCCGCCTTGAGCGCCCCACACACTTCGCGCAGAGCGGTGTGGTCGAAAACAGACTGGAGCAGGGAACGGAGGTCGGGCATGAGACTACGGTGACCAGTCTTCCGTGATGAGTGACAAGCAACAATCAGGAACCTGACGGCAGGGGAACGTCCGTTTCGGCTGATTCCCCCGGTTCATAGACGCCGGTATTTGCTCAGGACTTTTCACTTATCCCTGGTCACTGCCTTTTGGGCTGCCTCGAAAAGGGCGGTGGTCGAAAAGTCCTCCACGACGGGAATCCGCACCACGCGCCCTCCGGCGGCCTCGACCTCGTCGCGGCCGACGATCTGGTCGAGTGCATAGTGGCTGCCTTTGACCAAAACCTGCGGCAGCATGCGCGCCACTACTCCCAGAACCGACTCGTCGTCAAAGATCGTGACGTAATCCACAGCAGCCAGCGCGGCTAGAATCTCGGCGCGCTCCGCCTCCGGCTGAATCGCCCGGTTCTTCCCCTTAAGGGCGCGCACGCTGCGGTCGCTGTTCATGGCCACGATCAACACATCGCCCAGTTTGCGTGCCTCCGCAAACAGGCGTGTATGGCCGGGGTGGAGCAGGTCAAAACAGCCGTTCGTGAAGACCACACACTGACCGCGGCGCTTTAGCTCGTCCACCAGCTTGAAGGCCCGCTCGAGGGGCAGGATCTTGTCGGTCGCCATAGGCTCTGCCGCCGGGAAGAATTGCGGTTGGTTGTGTTATTGGTTGGACAACCCCTCGCCGCAAAACGCCCCAGCGCGAAATCCAGAACCTTCATTCTAGCACGACGCTTGCGGTGAGAGCGGGGCTCACGCCGGCCGATGCGGCTTGTCTTGCCAGTCAAGGCAACCATTTACCTTTTCTTGCCCTCTGGATACAATAGCGCTACGGTCAGGCAAGCAACAGGAGAGCTGTGCAGCTAACCCAGGAACGAATTCAGTAACCCCAGGATTTCAAGGGGGGTCTCACACACTTATGGACTCAGAACCCATCCCGAACGAATCCCAGACCGGGGGCAAGTCAGTGCGGCTGGTCAGGCCCTCGATCGTTGTATTGTGCGGCCCCGCGGCCTGCGGGAAATCCCATTTTGCCGAGCGCCACTTCCGGCCCACCCAGATTGTCTCTTCGGATTGGGCCCGCGCCCGTGTCTGTGACGACGACCGCGACCAGCGTTTCAATGCGCAGGCCTTTGCGTTGGTGCATTTCCTGGTGGAACAGCGCCTCACGCTGAATCGTCTTTGCGTGGTGGACTCGACGGCGTTGACCGGCCCGGCGCGCAGGGAACTCCTCGACTTGGCAAAGAAACACCAGGTGCCGGCTGTGGCGCTGGTCTTCAATGTGCCCCTGGATACCTGCGTCGAGCGCGACCAGAAACGCGAGCGCTCCGTGGGGCGGGCCGTCATCGAGCGCCATCACCAGGCCTTCGAGCAGGCCAAAGCCGCCCTACGACAGGAGGGCTTTGACCAGGTCCTGGAATTTCAGGATGTAGATCTCGACAGGGTGCAGATTGAAATCATCTTCCGTCCGGTGGCGCGCCTGGCCCAGCGTCCGCCCAGGCCCGAACCCGGAAACGCGCGACGGCCCGAGCGGCCGGTTACGCTTGCAGGGCCCCGAATCGACGCACCTGCAGTTGCTGGTTCTCCCCCACGGACCGCGCCCGTCCCGCGGCCAGCGCAGCCTGCGGCAGCGCCTCGACCGGTTGCGGCGCCCCTGCCTGCAACCTCTAACCCCATCACGCCTCCAGCCGCCGCTACGGTCGCGAAGCCGGCAGTTGCGCCCGCGCCTGCCGATCCTTCACTCCGCCCTCCGGAGACGCCCCCCACAGTCGGAGAATAGCGCGCGACGGGGGCGCCCTGCCCCTGCCTCGAGTCGTCTCAAGGGCGGTGCACCAGATTTAAGCTTATTCAGGATTAGTGGGATGTCGACCACTGTGCGCCGGCTCACCGGTCGGGCCGGCCTGTCAGCCGGTCGTAGACGGTCCGGGCGTTGGTCGAGCCCAGCGATTCGTTGTAGAGGCTTCGTTGGCCCAGGATGTAACGCACTTTCTCGTCGAAGCGATGCAGGATTTCAAGGTCCACTTTGCGGATGGGGAAGCGCTTCTCGCCGGGCTTCGAATACCAGAACTTTTGATAGCCCCGGTCCTCAAGTTCGCAGTTGACGCCCCGTACTACGAAATACGGCGGCCCGGAGCGCACCCAGCGCCCCTCCTGGCGTTCGAGATGGCAAACGCAGCCCGACTTCTTGAGTTCGAGCCTTCCCGGTCGCGGGTCAGCGACAACGAACCCCGCCTCCTCGAACCGCTTCCGGATGTCTTGCGCGACTACACCTTCAGTGGCCATGGATGGTTCCCATCTGCCTTTTGAAGGGACCGCGGCGTTGAGTTCCGCGCTTTCCGCCCCACTCCAGGCCCTACGTCGGTGGATGCCGCCGGCCGACACATCTTAAAGCCAGCCCCCACAATGGAAAGTCTATTGTACTGATGGCAACAAGCGCAAGGGCAGCAGCAAGTGGAGGGTTGGCAAGGTACTGATTATCTTCACAACTCCGATAGACCAGTTGAATTACACCGTAACGGCGTTGTGGATTTGGTGGATGGGGCAGGGCTCGGTACAATAGCTGTGTCCGACGGATAAACCATCGAGAGGCTTTTGATTCGTGTCAGGCGGGCCATGGCTCTAAAACTTGGGAAGGGGCATCGGGAAGCCATCTTGAAGCACGGCGCGCGGGACTATCCCAGCGAGTGCTGCGGAGTGTTGCTGGGGAAAGTGGAAGGAGACGCGAAGCAAGTGACAGAAGTCGTGCCGCTCAAAAACCTGCGGCACGAGACGGACCGCGCGCAGGAGCTTTTGCCTGTCAATGACCCGGGAAGGGAAACGGAGCGTAACCGCTTCCTGATCGATCCGCTCGACCAGTTGGATGTGGAGAGAGGCGCGCGGGCCCGGGGGCTTGAGGTGCTGGGCTACTATCACTCCCACCCCGACCATCCGGCCCGGCCCTCAGATTATGATCGCGTGCACGCCTGGCCGCGGTACTCTTATGTTATAATATCGGTTGAACGGGGCGCCCCGAAAGATTTAACGGCCTGGGTCGTGGCGGAAGATCGGTCAACCTTTTGTGTGGAGGAAGTTGAGATTACGGGTTGACCCATGCGGTGCACCGCAGGCGCAGGGGAAAATCGGAATCTTTCGCGCTTGGAATGCATCCCAATACTTGAGGCTGAAAGGCTTGTGGCTGCGAGGCCGTTCGAAGACTTATCCCGAGGAGAAGGAATGCCGGTCAAGGTGATCACTCCGAAGTCGTCCATAGCCGGCGGCACGGTCCTACGCTGCATCTGTACCTAGCCTGGGTTCCCATCCGCTGCGGCGGGTGGTGGATCCCGGGCGCATCCCACCCGAAACCTCAAGGTTACAACTTCAGGAGACTCGTGGGCTGGAGCTCCCCGCTGGAGGGCGGTTTCGGCTGGTTCCGAGGAGTCACCGGAATTTCCGAGGGAAGGATTGGAAATGAGTACAGCGCTGCAAGAAGGTCCGAAGAAGAAGCGATGGACCTGCTCCGAGGCGCGCCCAGTCAATCTCTCGCCGCACCTACGAACCTCAAACGGATGACGACAGACCACACGGGAGGCAAGTTGATGGCAAACACTTTTCCAGACAACGCAGCCAGTATTGGCAGAACTCCGCTGGTGCGGCTCAACCGGGTTGCGGCGGGCGCGCATGCCACGGTGCTGGCCAAGATTGAAGGGCGCAATCCTGCTTACAGTGTGAAGTGCCGCATCGGCGCGGCCATGGTGTGGGATGCCGAGAAGCGCGGTGTCTTGAAGCCGGGAATTGAAATTATCGAGCCCACCAGCGGCAACACGGGAATTGCTCTCGCCTTCGTCGCGGCCGCGCGGGGTTACGCGCTGACGCTGACCATGCCGGAAACCATGTCGCTGGAGCGCCGGCGTGTGCTGGCGGCCTTCGGGGCCAAACTCGTGCTTACGCCGGGATCGGAAGGTATGCCCGGCGCCATCAAGCGCGCCACGGAGATTGCCCAGTCCGACCCAGAGCACTATTTCCTTCCGCAGCAATTTGAGAATCCGGCCAACCCCGCGATCCACGAGCGGACCACCGGCCCGGAGATTTGGGATGATACGGATGGCGCGATTGACGTGCTGGTATGCGGCGTGGGCACGGGCGGCACGATCACGGGCATTTCGCGTTTCATCAAAAACACCAAGCGCAAATTGATCCTCTCCGTGGCCGTTGAGCCTGCGGCGAGTCCCGTCCTCACCCAGCAACGTGCCGGCCAGCCGCTGCAGCCATCACCCCACAAGATCCAGGGGATCGGCGCAGGCTTTGTCCCCAAGACTCTCGACCTCTCCGTGGTCGATCGCATCGAGCAGGTGTCGAACGATGAGGCTATCGAATTCGCTCTGCGCCTGACCCGCGAAGAGGGAATCTTGAGCGGCATCTCCTGCGGCGCCGCGGCCGCTGTCGCTGTCCGTTTGGCGAAGCTGAAAGAATTCGCCGGCAAAACGATTGTCACGGTCTTGCCGGATTCCGGCGAGCGCTACCTTTCCACGGTGCTTTTCCAGGGGATCGGATGACGTGCCAGTGAACCGCAGAGGCGCAGAGAAGCAAAATAAAGGCAAAAGGCAAAGTGCAAAAGTCAAAAGTCAAAAGTCCTTCGCTCCGCGGCTGGACCTCGGTTGACCGGAACGTAAGTGCAAGGATTCTTGAGCGTGCGACCTTTCACTTTTGCACTTTGACTTTTGCACTTTGACTCTCTTTGCTTCTCTGCGCCTCCGCGTCTCTGCGGTGAAGGATTAGGGAGGTTCGAATATGAGTAACGATGATATGAAGTGCCTCGCGCAGGAGTTCCGGGCGGCCCTGGACGCGCACCTGGCAGGGGACGACCACAGCGAATTCCAGTTGCCCAACCGCAAGACCGTGGCGCTGATCTGCCGTCGCTACTTGGAAACCCTTTTTCCCATTTACTTCCTCAGCGGAGATCCCGAAGCGCTGGGGACACAAGCCGAGTCCTACCTCGGAGAGATTCAAACCTTGCTGGCGGGCCAGATCTGCAGTGCCGTGCGTTTTGACTGCCGCCGGAGCGGCAAGCCCGCGCCCGCCGACCTCGGGCCTTGCGCCGACGAGGTGCTGGAGAACTTGTTCGGGCAGTTGCCGGACCTGGCGCGCCTGCTCGCTTCCGACATCGAAGCGGCGTTCCACAACGATCCCGCGGCTTCCAGCCGCGAGGAAATCCTTCTGGCCTACCCGTGCGTTGAAGCCATTACCGTGCAGCGCCTCGCGCACCGGCTGTACCTTCTCGATGTGCCTTTCGTTCCGCGCATGATGACTGAGGTCGCGCACAGCCATACGGGCATTGACATCCATCCGGGCGCGGCCATCGGCGAGTCCTTCTTCATCGATCATGGCACCGGCGTGGTGATCGGTGAGACCTCCATTATCGGGAACAAGGTGACGCTCTACCACGGCGTAACCCTGGGCGCCTTCAACCCTCTGTCCAAGGATGAGGAGGGTCTGCTGCGGCGCGGGCGCGAAAACAAAAGGCACCCCGAACTTGAGGACCATGTCACCGTATATCCCAACGCCACTATTTTGGGAGGCAAGACGCGCATCGGCCACCACAGCTTGATCGGTGGCAACGTATGGCTCACCCACTCCGTGGCGCCCCACAGCAAAGTGACCGTGAAAGACCCCGAACTGGTCATCCTGAACGGCGGTCCCGAGCGCTAGGCCCTGGCGCCGAAACCCCTGGCCACGGGCCTGCGCTCCACTTTCCTTTGTTGGCGGCATCGGGTAAAATCCCCTCGTTCAGTTTCGGGCAACCCCAGGCACGGCCAGATGCAGCGCGTCCTCTTTCAGCGACGAGACGCGGGCGACTTTATGCTGAACGACGGAGGTTCTTATGGCGTTGAAGGTTGGAGATATGGCGCCGGATTTCAAGATTCCGTGCACCACGGGCGAGTCGCAAGGGGAGTTTGAGCTATCCAGCCACCGCGGCAGGAATATCGTGCTCGCGTTTTACCCGCTTGATTTCACCCCGGTTTGACAGAATGAACTGTCGGCATTCCAGGCGGACCTCGCCAAGTTTGCCGGCTTGAACGCCCAGGTCGTGGGCGTCTCGACCGATTCGGTTTTTTCTCACATCGCCTTCCAGAAACAAATGGGCGGCCTGAAATTTCCACTCGCCACGGACCGCTGGCCCTATGCCGGGACGGCGGCAAGTTATGGAATTTTTCCGCCGACCCAGCACCAAGTCCCGTTCATTCAGGACCGCGCGATCTTCATCATTGACAAGGAAGGCAAGATCGCGTGGTCGAAGATTTACGAGCTGAGACAACAGCCGGAAAATTCTGAGATTCTGGCGGAATTGAAGAAGCTTGCTTGAGGGCGAAGTCGAAGGAGTTGGAGAGTCAAGAAGTTCAGTGGGTGGTTCGCTTTGGGCGCGCCTCGGAGGCGGACCGTACGGCTTGTAGATCCGCCTGGCTGGCGCGAATACGGGGGCCCGCGCGTGAAGCGGGGCAAGACACCAGCCATAAGAATCAAGAAGCCACAAGGCAAAGGGCCAGGATAGGGCAACTCCCGCTGGAGAGCGGATGGCCGGGTGCAGCGGGCTGACGGCTCGAGGCCACAGACCACTGAGGGTGGGTAACCCGCCTGCTGCTTTACCTCTGGAATGCCCGCCCTGTACTATGATCATGTCAGCCAGCGAAATGAGCGGAGGTGATTGCCGATGCGTCCGGGATTTTTCGGTCTCTTGGCAATCCTTATCGTCACGCCGGTGCTTGCGCAGCAGCCTGCGCCGGCGCAACGGCCCAACGAGCTCGTGGCGGGGAAGCTCCTCTACGTTGCCCCCATGGCCGCGGGTTTGAAAGAATGGATTGTTGAGTATCTACGCCCGTGGGGGAAATACGAGATCACGGGGAATCCGGAGGGTGTGGACTTGGTCCTGAAGTCTTACAAGCCCGAAACGGAAACCGAATGGGAGAGCCGCGACGGGATTCCCGTGCCCAAGGGTGAGGGCCGGCGGACGCCCCTGTCCCGGAAGAAGCGGGAGGATTTGCCGGCCGTCTCTTTTTCGGTCGTCGACTGGGTGACGAACGAACCGCTTTGGCAGGCGGATGTGCTGGATCGCAAGCAGAATAAGGATGAGCCAGATCCTCCGGCCGGTCCACGCACGAAGATTTTCGCGCGCGACATGAGCCCCGACCAGATCGCCCATCGCGTGGCGACGAAGTTGCGAGAGTACGTCACGAAACTCGAGAAGGGGGAAGGCTCCCAGCCATAGGATCATGAGAGTTGCCATCACCGGTGCTGCCGGACTTTTCGGGCATGGCCTCGTCGCAGCCTTCTCCACGCGACATGAGGTGGTTCCCCTGACGCGGACCGACGCAGATATCACCAACGCGGAAGCCGTGCTCGCCGTCTTGGAGCGGGTGCGACCGGACCTGGTCGTGCACCCTGCCGGGATTCCCGACCTCGATATCTGCGAAGCCGACCCGGCCCGAGGGTTCCTGGTGAATTACCAAGGTACCCGGAACGTGGTGGAAGCCGCGCGCCGGGTGGGAGCGGGGATTGCGCATATTTCTACGGATGCCGTCTTTGATGGGAAGAAGCTGGCGCCTTACCTCGAGACCGATGAGCCCCGGCCCCTCACGGTTTATGGGCAGACCAAGTTGCAGGCCGAGCAGGCGGTGAAAGCCTGGGCGAAGCACTGGATCTTCCGTGTACCCGTGTTATTCGGTCCGGGGAAAACCAATTTTGTGGAGAAGGGTTTACGCAAGATTGCGTCGGGCGGTGAATATGTGGTGGCGAGTGACCAGTTGGGTTGCGCCACGCACACCGTGGATGCGGGAATGAAAATCATGGAGGTCGTGGAAAGAGGCCCCTGCGGTCTCTACCATCTGTCGAACCAGGGATCGTGCAGCCGTTTTGAGTTGGCGCGCCAAGCCGCGCAACTCGCCGGCCTCGATCCGGAAAAAGTCGTGGGCGTGCCCGACGCCATGCTGCGCCGGCGAGCGCCCCGGCTCAAATGCGCGGTGATGGAAATGGGCGCGCTACGGCAGGCGGGGTTTGCATTGCCGCGGCCCTGGCAGGAATCCTTGGCTGACTATGTGCGCACGGTTCTCACGTAGGGGCAGACGCGAGGACGCTGCCGGCCTAGGAAGCGGAGCCGGCTTGTGAATGCGCAAGACCCAGGAGAGTCCGCAGGTGGTCCCAGAGCTCCGAGACGACGCGGCTACGAGGAACGTGAGGGAGGGCGCACCGCTCCAGCATGGCGAGCGTGTCGGGGTCGGCGACCTCTCCCGTAATGACTAGGACGCGCCCCACCAGGCTGGGTCGGAGTTCGGTGATGGCCGAAACCATCTGGTCGGCGGGCGGCAGGTTGGCGGAGCGCAGGTCCAGCAGGACGGCATCGAAGCAATCCTGGCGAATCATGGAAAGGGCTTGACGAGCGTTGTGGGCAATGTGGCCGTCGCAGCCGAGTCCTGCCAGGAGCACATAGAGGACGTTCCGGATCGAGGATTCATCCTCAACGATCAAAACCTTTCGGCGCGGAGGTGCTGAGGCCACAAGAATCTCCTCTGCTGCGCCTTCTCACAGGCGAGCCAACCTGTACCGAGGAACTTCCCGCTACCCGACGATCGACCGGTTGGGAGTATTCTGGCGGCCTGCCGGGCAAAAGTCAAGCCCTTCGCAACGGTTCCGGTTCGAGGGGGCCATCTTCATGGCTTGGCCAACGGGGCGAGCCACTAGCCTTCGTCGCCATTGGAAAACTCGTCGTCGTGCCCGGGAAGGATGCGTGCCTTCATAGCCAGAATGCGGGAGCGGACTTGATGGAACTGCTCGCGATCGTGGGGGATCATGGTCAGGACGTTCTCATCGTGTTCGCGGGTGAGCAGAGCGTCTCCGGCAATGACGGTCGTCTGATCATCGCTGCGGATGATGACCGAAGCGTGGCCGGGCACGTGGCCGGAAGTCACCAGGAATTCCAGGTTGTCGGGCCAGGGATGAGTTTCAATCCAGCGGAAGCGGGAAGGGTCGCCCAGGCGCTGGCGGTCCCACCAGCGCAAGGCGTAACGCCGTAGCGCCCCTTTCAGGTCCTGGGCCTTCGCGTAATCACCCACTTGCGGGTAATACTTCAGAATCAGCCGTTCCCAATTCTGCTCGTCTTGTAGATCGGAATAAACCGCACAGCACCACTCGTAGGACTGCTGCGAGGCATAGATCTCGGCCGCGGGGAACAGACAGTTGTTCAGAACATGGTCAACATGGAAGTGCGTGTTGATGACCATGCGGATATCCGAGGGATGGAGTTGGCGCTTCTCGAGGGCTTCGATCAGGCGGTAGGCCTCGTGCGGCATGCCGGTGTCAACAATGATGTGATGGCTGGCGTTCGAGAGTAAGGCGCAGGTGGCGCCTCGCCAGTCGCCGGTTAGGAGCACGTCCGTTTTCCAAGAGTGGTCCTTCATGGGCAAATGCTTAAGTTGAGACCTGCCTCCGGCGGAGTCGGCTTTCTCCACCGCCGGGAGCCCTTATGAGTCCAGAATGAAAACCACTTCGCGGCGGCTGTAGCATTTGCCTGGCGAAACCGCACAAAACCCCGTTTCGCAGGTGCTCCCATCGCGTGCCGGTACACAGTAATGACGAACCCCCCAGGAGGTTCTGCCGGAGGGGTGCCCTGTTTCCCGCCACTCCCGCCCTGCAGTCCTACTGCCTGGGGCGAAGCCTCGTTTCATATTCTACCATCCAAATCAAGTTTCGGGCAGCAATGTGCCGGGCCAGTTGCTCCAGGCCCGAGCCGGAGGTGGGCATTTTGCCTCCTTCATTGGGTCTTTCAATCCAGCTTTCATCCCCTGCATTGCATTACGGGCCGCCTTAAGCGACAAAAAACATACGGCGTTTGGCGTAAGAATTGCAGATCGTTATTGCTCGCATTGTTGACCGAGTCGCCGGGAAGGATTGACCAGGGGCGCGCGTTTCGCGTGCGGCCTGGAAGCCCGCGAATCCCCCTGAGGAGAATTTCATGGCATATGTAATCGTTGAAGGTTGCACGAAGGATGAGAAGTGCATTGAGGTCTGCCCGGTCGACTGCATTCATCCGCGAAAAGATGAAGCCAAGTTTGAAGCAGTGGCGCAGCTTTTCATCGACCCCGTGAATTGCATTGATTGTGGCGCGTGTGTTCCTGTCTGTGAGGCGTCGGCAATCTATGCGGCGGCTGAGTTGCCCGATAACCATGCGGCGTCCGCCGACACCAACGCCCAGTACTACCAGTAGAGTAGCCCTGCCGACTTGACTTTGACCGACGCGCCAGCGCGCGCCCTGGGCGCCGCACGGAGCGAAGCCATTGGGTCTTTTTCCCCGCTGGCGCGCCCTCCCCTTTCTGGCGAGACTTCGCGCACAGCCCGGCTGGCCCGCACCGCGCCGCGATTGTGAAATACCGTGCTACGTGCCCTGAGCAGCGGGGATATCAGGCGGGCGGCTCTGGGGACTATTCAGGATGTCGAGCTGCAGTTCCCGGAGCTCCGCGATGTTCACTCGCGAAACCTTTTCAAGAATCGTAACGCCACGACGTGTCAGGTGTACTTTGACGAAACGCCGGTCCCGTTGGCCGGGAATTTTCCGCACCAGTCCGCGTTCTGCGGCGCGCTGGACCAAGCCTACGACCGCGTTGTGCCGCTCCTGCAGGAACTCGGCGAGTTCGGAAATGGTGGCCCAGCCGCGGCCCGTGTAGCCGGCCACTCCCAGCAGGAGTTGGTGCTGCTGCGGGGTGATGCTGCAGGTGCGCGCGACCTTTTCGCTGAAACGGAGAAAGCAGCGAACCCGGTAGCGAAACCACGCCAACTGCCGCAGTGCGTCGGACCTGATCGCAGGGTCCCCACCGGCCCGGGTTGGGTTTTTCATAGGATCGGATTATATCACAATGTGATTTAAATTGGCGAGGCGTGTTTCCGAGTGCGGCCGAGCCGTGAACCAGCCGACCCTGGAAGGATCTAATGTAGCCTATATTCAGCGGCGCACCTGGAAGGGCGGGTGATCCCTTCCGGGTCAGCGGCTCAGGAGGCTCGCATCCTGGGCGCTGACCCCGGCTACGCATTCGATCCCCTGCGGCGATCAATCCTCGAAGGCATTGTGGGCAAGGTGAGTGATTCAAAAACCCTCCAACTACGTGTCTTTTCCATGGAAATGATCTGATCTGAGCAATTCTAAGGGTAACTTTATCAAACCCAGACTGGAAAAATCCGATAAGTACATTTATTTTCATAAGCATATAGCAAAACATGATATGTCGTTTGTTTTCATGAACATGCCCGGATCATTCAGTCGGTTTGTTGATTCTAAAAGACATTCAGGCTTCGGTCGGCGTTATTTAACATCCTTTTTTTTCGCGGCCCCTGGCAGAAACTCAAATCCGCTAATGGCTTGTATTTCAACAGTTTGGCTTTCGATTAGGGTCACGGAATCTACCCGCTTCAAGCCGACAAGTATATTCCTTTTCATCAACATAGCCGGATAGGATGGCATTTCGTCAAGCGGCAAGGGAAGGGTTCCTCGTAATTATCAATTCGCCGAGCCGGTACGGCTGACCCACATGTTAAGCTTAATATAAAGTATCGCGTTTGTCAAGCCCTAAATCGTACTTAGCAACCGAGCCATCGGGTGATCGGGTGATCGGGTCATCGGTTCATTGATTCATCGCGCCACCTGGGCTGGCGCAGAGCTGAGCTCTGCGCCAGCCAGCGTACGTACGGTGGTGTGGGAGGGGAGGGCGGGCGACCGCTCCCCCTATCCCGATCTACGCAATCGTGGCAACATATGAACACTATAATAGCAACATATTGCTTTAATAGAGACAAACATTTGACTTGACAAATAGGATTCGGTGGCCTAAAGTTAAGCACGTGCGCTACAATGTGCACCCAAACGCTGAGGAGGGAAAACAGAGCACCTCCGACAAGGGGGGGATCAGCCTATGCTGCAAGGTTTAGACATACCGAGGATTGACCCCAAGGTCAGGCATGTAGGTGTCAGCAAACTGAGGAAACTAAACTCTGACGACCTTAGGAAGATCGAGGAGACCCTGGTTCTCCAAGAGAATGACACGCCGCTGGCGGTGTTGGTGAAGTACGAGAAGTATCTGATTCTGCAAAACGAACTTGAATCGCTGATGGCCACCGTGGAACTATTGACTCACCAGGAGGAGGCGGCTGCGCTTCTGGCCGGATTGAAGGATTTCGCGGCAGGACGGACGAAAACCCTTTCGGAAATCAAGTCTTCACTGGGCAAGAAGAAGTGAAAATCTGGAGCACACACCTGTGCCTTCCGAGAGATTTGAGGTTGAACTCACCGCGACCGCTGAAAGGGTATACCGAAAGCTCTATGCGGATGCGCAAGCGTGTCTCGACGCGGGGGATGAATCGAGCGCCAAGGTGAAGTTGTTCAACCTGGTCGATGAGGCCGTCACCAAGATCATTCCCCACGAACCCTTAAATCCAAACCGGGCTTTGTCCGGTCATCTCTCCAACATATTCCGGGTCAAAAAGGGTGGGATTCGAATCTGCTATCTGGCTTCCTCAAAGCATCGCAAGATAGTAATCCTCTACATTTCGGAGAAGCCCAGGAAGGCAGGGGACGTTCACGATCCGTACGAGACATTTACACGGATGGTTCTCTCCGGGACTTTCGATGGGACTTTTGCGAACCTGGGCATTAAGCTTCCAGGCCGAAAATACACTCTGGGTTGACGCTCGCTATCCCATGGCAAGGTGTTTAGAGGCAGGTAGCGTAGAGTTTGTGCAGTTCAAACTCTGCGGCTTCGACTGTCGATAACGATTGCGCAGATGTGAAATACGTGTCATTGCTTGGCACGTGGCGGAGGGTGATTCGGATGAGCCGGAGCGACGAGCCGCAGAGTATTGCGCTGCTGCGCAAAACTCTGCGCTACCCCGCTTTGGCTGCAACTAAACATGATGTGGGTGGCGCATACGTCCCGACGGTTTTTGTCGGGATGTATGCGACCCAGCAGGCAGCGCACACCCTGTCACCTATGACCTAATGCCTTGCGTCATTAGCCGAACGGATGTATAGAAGTGGACAAATGACGCCCTTGATAAGAGCGTGCGTCTGGCGTCTGACCTTGCAGTGATCGGACCGCATACATCGCAAAGAACGCGACGTATGCGCCACCCGCGGTCCAGCGCGCCATGGTTACATCGCCTGACCAGTGGCCGTGGTCAAGCTTCCGGTTCTATTTCCTGGGGGAGGAGTCCATCTTTCCCATCGACCGCTTGCCGTGATCGCACACATCACCAAGAACGCGATGTATGCGCCACCCGCGACCGGCGGCGTCGCTTCGGCATCAAGCGCGCCGACCGCCAGCCCTCAGCGCCTGGGTCTTCATTGCAGAGCCGCTCTTAGGAAATGCAGCGGAGGCCCTCCCGATGATTTCGGTACTCTGAACTGGCCCAGTTCGGCGGTTTAACTTGGCCCACCTTGGCAGCGAACGGATACCCTGAATTGGGCGATGCCCAAAAGGGGGAGACCGTTGGAATGGAGAGCCAAG
>Ga0116124_1000988_pt1 | contig 23163 bp, 28 predicted proteins | sample June2015DPH_13_1_2_FD_89728 | JGI IMG/M metagenome (GOLD analysis project Ga0116124, IMG submission 89728) | Peatland microbial communities from SPRUCE experiment site at the Marcell Experimental Forest, Minnesota, USA - June2015DPH_13_150 | ecosystem: Environmental > Terrestrial > Soil >... | reverse complement strand
TCTTGCCCATGCCGAACAGTCGCAGATCGTCCTGGATCGCGGTGGCAGTACCGTCGTGCTGGAGCCTTACGCACCAAACATCATCCGCGTCAGCCTGAGCCTCCTCAAAGACCAAGCCAAGGCGGGGCCCGGCTACGGTTTCATCGCCACTCCGTCCGCCCAAGGCTGGACGTACCAGCAGAGCAACTTCGGGGACATCTACCGGTCCCCGCGTCTGGTCGTTGCGGTGGAGATCGATCGTCCTGGCAAACCTATAGCGACGCAGGTAGACATTGCTAAGTTTTTCAGCGGCTCCGCTCCAGGCGCTCACGTCACGATCAGCACGCCCGAGGGCAAGGTCCTCCTGGAGTTGACGGGTTGGTCGATGTCCGTACCCAATCACAAGGACGCCAACGCCGGCATCTTGAACGACAAGCGTCCTTCGGATGCGCCCTTCTATCAGGTCGGCGCGACCTTCACTTCGCCCGATGACGAGCACTACTATGGTTTGGGGCAGAATCACGAAGGGTTCCTCGACCATCGCGGTCATACCGTCAAGTGCTGGCATGACTACAACGCTACCGGCGGACCTTCGATCGGCGTGCCCTTCGTGGTCACCAATCGTGGCTACGGAATGATCTGGGACAACCCCTCGAAGACCACCGTCGAGCCGGGCTTCAACGAGCAGACGCGTTGGACGTCTGAAGTCGGCGACCGCGTGTCTTTCTTCGTCATCGCCGGTGGCGCCACCGATGAGATCTACTCGGGTTACCGCCAGCTCACCGGGGCCACACCGATGCTGCCGAAAGCGGCTTATGGTTTCATTCAATGCAAGCAACGCTATGCCTCGCAGGATGAGCTACTCGGCGCCGCCAAGGGCTACCGCGAGCGGCATCTCCCGGCTGACGTTCTCGTGGTCGACTGGTTCTATTACACCAAGATGGGCCAGATGGACTTCGACCCCGGAAAATGGCCCGATCCGATCGCCATGAACCGCCAGCTTCATGACCTAGGCTTCGAGACCATGATCAGCGTCTGGCCCCGCTTCACGCCCGGCTCGCGCTACTACGACTTCCTGGTTCAGAAGGGCTGGTTCGAGCAGCTCGCGGACGGCACGCCCACCAACGGCCTGCCTTATGATCGTGCGGGCTCCGACATCGACACGACCAACCCCGAAGCGGCGCAATGGTTTTGGAACGTCATTCGTGACAACATCATCAGCAAGGGCTTCGACGCCCTCTGGGCGGATGAAACAGAACCCGACCTGCCTCCCAACGGCAGCTTCTTCCACATCGGACCCGGCACCCGCTATTTCAACGTCTACCCCTTGCTGCACACCGCAGCCCTCTACGACGGGTTCCGTCGCGACGTCGACCATCGCGCCCTCATCCTTTCGCGGGACGCCTACCTGGGCGCACAACGCAACGGCACGATCTTCTGGTCCTCAGACATCTATCCCACTTGGGACACGCTGAAGCGCCAGATCCCCACGGGCCTCAACTTCGCTGCTTCCGGTCTGGCTTACTGGAGTAACGACACCGGCGGATGGCAGTATTTGCCTGCAGAGCATCATCCCGCTCACCCGCCGCTGCTCGATCCCTCGGACGCCCGCGAAAATGTGGGGGGATACGACGACTACCCGGAGCTCTACACTCGCTGGTTCGAGTACGCAGCGTTCCTGCCCATCTTCCGGACCCACGGGAGCCGCCTCTACAACGAAGTCTGGTCTTACGGCAAGCAGGCCGAACCGATTCTGATCAAGTACCTCAAGCTGCGTTACCAGTTGATGCCCTACATTTATTCGCTGGGCGGCAACACCTACCGAACTGGTGCGCCCATCATACGCGCGCTTTTCATGGATTTTCCCGACGACCCGAAGGTCGCGGACCTCGGCGACGAATATATGTTCGGCCCGGCATTTCTGGTGGCGCCCGTCACCGAGCAAGGAGCCACTAGTCGGATGGTCTACCTGCCCGCGGGTGTGGATTGGTACAACTACTGGACAAACGAACGCGTCCAGGGTGGACAGACGATCAAGGCGGATGCACCCATCGAGACATTGCCGCTTCTTGTTCGCGCGGGTTCGATCCTGCCGCTCGGAGAACCGATCGAAAACACCCACCAAGTCCAGAAGATCGCCAAGGTGCGTATTTATCCTGGCGCGAGTGGCGACTTCACGCTCTACGGGGATGACGGAAAGACTTACGCCTACGAAAAGGGAGCCAGCAGCATCACCCGTCTGCACTGGGATGACGTTGCGCAAGGGCTCAGCCACGAGGGAGCCCCTGCGTGGACAGTCCCTGACGACGAGATCCTCGAGGTCATAGGGCATTAGGAGCGGGTGCATGCCGGCCCGCAGGACGAAAGTTCGAACGAGAAGAGATCTACCCCGTGCCCACCCGGCGACGATGCTGGGAACTCCCCAGTTCTTTAACTGATTCAACGTACCGGTCTGCCGTGGTGCTGGTGACGAAGACTCGCCCGTTGCCAGACCGATCGTCCGCACAAATCTGGGATCGATGCGGTTTTGACGAACCACCGCCGCCCCAGGAGAACTGGCACAACCCGGGCCACGAACTTGAGATGTTGTGGGGCCTGTAATATGATTTGCACGGAGGATGCTGAATAAAACTGAATCCAGCAAGAGTGGAGGTCATGTCTTTTTGCCGAGAGTGCGGCGCAAATCTTCCTGAAGGGGGGCGCTTCTGCACCCGATGCGGAACGCCCGCGGAGGAGGTTGCACCACGCACCTCGAGCGCGCCCCCGCCCGTCGCTCCTGGGCGTGCCGCAACTGAGCCCGGCGCGCCCGTCGCCAGGCCCGGAGCCGCCGGCAAAGGTCCCGCAGTCCCCCCCCGCACACTGAAGGTCCCGCCTAGCGAATTTGAGGATGCGCCCGACCTGGAGGATACGCCTGACCTCGACGCGGCATTGGCTGAAAGGTACCTGAAGCAGCCAGTCCCGGAGGGAACGGTCGTCTGCCGTTTCTGCAAAGGGCCTCTGGACCTGACGGGCACCTATTGCGAACAATGCGGCGCGCCGTTGGAAGAGGCAGCGCCACCAGGGCTAATCAAGCCGAAGCCTCCACAAACGCCCGAGGGCGCCGTGGCTCAGCCACCTGCTGCGCCGAAACCTCCCGCCGTGCTTCCGAAGCCTTCGACTCCACCCCCCGTGCCGCCGCCGGCCCCGATAGCGCCGCCGAGCGTCGTCGCGGCGCGACCCACTCCGACGTGGGGTGTGTCCGAGGCGACCGTGTCACTAAAGGAATCACCGGTCCAAACCAGACCGCCTGGGCGATTCGGTGCGCCGGTGGAAGAGGCAGCGCCACCAGGGCTAATCAAGCCCAAGCCTCAGCCCGCAGCCCCGCCGGCAACGACGGTCAGGTTTCCACCGGTGGCCCAGGGCGCTGCTGTCCGGCCACCTACCGTGCCGAAACCTCCCGCCGTGCCTCCAGAGCCTTCGACTCCACCCCCCGTGCCGCCGCAGGCCCCGATAGCGCCGACGAGCGTCGTTGCGGCGCCGCTTACCCCGACGCGGGGTGCGTCTGAGGCGACCGGGTCACTAAAGGAATCACCGGTTCAACCCGTGGCACCAAGGGAATCATCTGTTCAACCCGGGCCACGAGGAGGATTCGACGCGCCGCCCGCCATGCCAACCATAGCGGCAGTGCAACCACTTGCTGCGTCACTTCCACAAACTCCGGAGCCCCCCCTTGCTGTCCCTGGTCCATTGCAGGCCCCTGCGGTCACGCCTGCCGCGGCCCCGGGAGCGGCTCAAACCGCACCTGAGGCTCCTCCTGGCGGGACCCTTTTTGCCGAAGAAACTGCTGTATTGCTTGCCTGGGCCCGTGCACTCGGCGGGAAATCGTCTCGAATTGCTCTTGTTGCAATAGCCGCGGGAGTGGTCGCCGTGGCGGGTGGTGTGGCTACATGGTACTTCTTGAGATCGCATCTCGTGGTTCAAGCGCCGCCGCAGCGTGTCGCTGCACCGGCTCCTGCGGCTACCACCCCTCCGCAGGCTGAGAGTGTTCCGGTGCCTGCTCCCACCGCGGAATCTCCCATGCCAGTCGAAACGTCGAAGCCAGCCACGGCTGCCCCCCCCACTGGCCAGCACAAGAAAGCGCGCATCGCAAAGCCGGTGACCATGCCTGCTCCGGTTGCGCCTGCTCCCAGTCCCCGGGCGCAGGAAATCGCGAGCCTGCAAAATCAGGCGCGAGACGCGTATGCGAAAGGGAATTACGCGGAGCCGCAGGCCACGAACTCCATTGCCCTGTCGAAGCAGGTCCTGGCGCTTGACCCCGCTAACAGCTATGCCAAGGCGCTCCTCGAAGACAGCGCGAACGGCGGGAAGTATCAGGTGCAACAAGCCCTCGTGCAGAAGGACTTTGCTGCGGCGCATCGAGTCGCCGACGCGCTGGCGCAATTGTTGCCGGGCCGGCGCGACATCGCGGAGCTGAAGGAAGACATCGCCAGCGCGGAAAGGGCCGACGCGGAGGCGCGCCACCCCAAACCGGCTGCCCCTTTAGTCGCCTTCCGCGCCTACCACATGCATTCCGAAAAAGCCCCCGCTGACAATGGCCCGTATTGCCTCGGCATGCTCAGCGTCGCCGCTGGACACTTGAAATTCGTGGGGCAGTCCGCCTCGGAAGGCCAGCGAATCGACACCCTGGATATTGCCTGCTCCGAGGTTCGAGAAATCAAGAAGAACGCGCGCGTCGCTTCCCGCCAGAATGGTTTCCACGTGCGCACTGCCTCGACGAATATCAATTTCGTTCCCGAAAATTCCATCGCCGCTTACGTCTCCGCCCTGGCCTTCGCCTGCACCAAATAACCACCCTGCCCGGGCGATCCGTCGCGTTCTACCGACCGCCAGCGGGTTCGACGGCCCCCGGCTTGAGGTTTAGCGTGATCTGAAACCACCAATTGGGCTGATAGTTGATTTGGACAGGAGCCCCGCGCAGCCCGCCGCTTGTGCCCAGCAGAATGGCGAAACCGCTCTTGTTCCCCGTGGTGTGGTTGACGACCTGGAATCGCGCTTCTTGGAGATCGTGGTACCTCCGGTCGATCTTCTGCTTGGGGTCACTGAGGGTGAAGTGGACGGTCTTTTCGGGCACGGGCCGTGTGCTCTCCAGAGTCACGGTGTATTGATTGGAATTGTAGACGTAGCAAAGCGAAATCGGTGGGTGTTGTCCCTCCAAGGCATCGTTGGCCAGCTCCTGGACCGTGGAAAGGAAACCACTGCCCCGGTTGCAGCCCACCGACGATCCTGCCAGCGCGTGAAACTTACGTTCTTGCCCTTCCTTGAGCTGGTCCAGGACCACTTTCTCGGCAGGCTCCAATTCGCGCAAGTCGAAGTCGTGGTCCGAGTAAAAAGGGACCGTGGCGGAAACGGCGCGGCCGGGATCCACGCGGCTAATGATGGCTTCGAAGCGGTGCTGGCCTGCCTTTTTCTCACTCGAAAGCTCTTGCCGCATGGCGCCGACGGACTCGCCTTTGGACGACTTCATGAACCCCAAGAAAGCGCTCGACTCCGCCGCGCCGCCTGCCCCACGCTTGACCACTTCCGTTCCCGCGCCCCAGCGATTAATGCCGCGTGCCTTGGCGGGATCGGAGCCGAAAAGGAGCCGGATGACTTCCAGGCTCGAATCGTCGGCGGCTTGGCCGATCTTGATGTAGCCGCCTCCCACGTCATCTTTCCCGATCCAGAAGAGGAGCAAACGGATCTGAACCGTCATCTCAAAATCATAGTTGGCGTCGAAGCGGGGCGGGACACTAAGCCACCGCAGCGCTTCGCTTATGGCGGGGCCGTCGCCCGAGCCGGCCAAATCCGATGGAGCCGCCGCAGCGCTAAGAGCTATTCCACAGATCGTCAGGAGAACAGGCCATACGAGCCGGCGGAAGTTGCGTATCAGACAATCCATGAGGTTAACATAGCGCGAATTCATGAAATTGGAAATGTGGTTCATTTCCTGCGTGGCGCCGCGAAACTGGGGACCAGCCCGAATTTGCCACCACAAAGGGGAACGGCGGGGTCTTAGCCCCGCTCTTCTGACCGCCGGACGAATACCGGCGAAGCGTGGTGAGAAATTCGGACCAGCATCCTGGCCTCCGGCTGCTTCGGGGCGGAACTACCGGCGAGGGCGGGAATCAACTCCGGAAGATCGGGCCCTGAGGTAGCTAAGCCGGCTCGGCTTCAATCGTGGGTCAACGCCCTCCCCGATCCTGAGAGTCAGCAGGGACAGGCCACAAACGACGAGCGGGATCTCCTGAAACGCTTGGAAACCGGCGCCACCGGGGTGGCAGGGATGGCTTCTGGGAAGTTCTCGGCCTCACAGTGATGGCTAAGACGATGGCAGGGTCGCTGAGGTTTCGTCTGAATACGCACTCTCGGTGACGCCATCCGACGCAACGGCCGTGGCCACATAGTAGTACGTCTCCCCTGCTTGCACAGGGTCGTCGGTATAGGTGGTCCCGGTGACAGGCGAGGAGTTGAGCTTCGTCGGGTACGGCCCTCCCGAGGTGGTGCCGCGGTAGATGTTGTAGCCAATGACGCCTGGGGTCGTACTTGCAGCCCACGATAGAACTACGTAGGGGGAGGTCGGGCCGGGAGGGGTTACCGTGTGCGAGCATCCCCCACAGGCTGCCCCAAACACGAGCGCCAGCAGCAGGGCGGCGAGCCGAGTCTTCGCGTCCAAGCGCCGACGCCCGCGTCTCCCAGGAACCGGTTTTTCCATCCGGGTTTCAAGATATGGGTAATGCAGTTCTTTTCTCCCCAGGTCCAGCAACAATCCCAGGGCCGTACGAGGCTCGCGCGCCTGCCTTCAGAGGTTTCCCCGAGACGTTATCCGGAATTTCCATTGTGATTTCCTGGCCCACCCTTAGTATACAACAGACCGCCTCCGTGTGCAACGCTTCAACCCAGCTTCTCAGTGCTGGGTGGCTCCAGCGACCACGGAGAGGGGCAGTTGCGCCTCTCCCGAGAATCACAAGAACCGAAGTGGCCGTTTTTCCGATCTATTGCCCCGATACTCTTCCTTCCGCCACCTCCTCCTTCGCTGAAATCTGCTCTGGCTAAGGTTCCCTTACCCGCTGGCGCTGACAAGGCCGCGATCCTGCCGCGAGCATGGCTCCAACGAGCCTCCGCGTCAGATGGCTTTCCGCCAAGAGCTGCCAATCGTGCCGGCATGCTTGATCCAATGGCCGCCGTTTTTCAACAATCCCCCTTGCAAGCTGGTCAACGACCAGTTGCCGGTCCTTGCTGGCGGTGCCAGCCACTGCTACAGGTTGTCCAGATTGTAGGCGATCACACTCAGCCAGAGCCGCACTTCGTCCGACCGAAACCGATTGCAGCTCAGCCGTGTCACCTTTACGGCTTGTTTCCCTTCCTTGATCCACTGCGCGGCGGCGGGAACAGGTGAAGTCCGGCAGGAAGCCAAGCCGCGGGCTTGGGACGCCCTCGTCAGCACGTGGCAGGGCAATCCGAATGCGGCGGCTTCCGAGGGGGTCACAGGTCACGCGGAACGTGGCGGAGGGCGGGTCAGAGAGAATTCCCAGCTCGCAGATTGAAGAAGCTGGCGGGGACGACGGGATTCGAACCCGCGACCTCATGCGTGACAGGCATGCGTTCTAACCAACTGAACTACGTCCCCGCTGAAAACTAGTAGGCAGTCCGCAGGAAGCAGTAGGCACTCGCCATCCTCTCCGAGCGTACTGAAAGCGACCCTCACCCACTGCCTTCTGCTTGCCGCCTACTAGGGTCTGGTGGGCGGTATCCGGCTCGAACGGATGACCTTCTGCTTGTAAGGCAGAAACCCACCAGCTAATCCTATGATTTTGCGGCACGGTTGGCAACCGAAAAACACCGAAAAGCACGCCTAGAACGCTCAAGTTGTACCGATCTTGTACTCGACAAAATAAAATCGGGTGCGTTTTTCGCTTGACAAGCATCTGCCTTTGGGGGTATATTTACACCCATGAGAAAGATAAACATGTTTTTTCGAGAGGACCAAATCACGCGGATAAAGGCGCTGGGGAAAAAGACCGGCGCCCGGTTCGCTGCGATTGTTCGATTGGCTGTTGATGCTTATCTGAAGAAGATCAGGTGAAAAGCGGGACGGCCGACTGCCGCAAACATCCGGCCGCCCCTGACCAAATCAACCTGTGTGGAGGCTGACATGGCTGCCGAAAGTTTACGACTCCTGGCCGAAAAAAACAACGGGCGGATTCCCCTGCGACAAGCCGAGCAGTTGACCATGGCGATGCTTAGCGACGTGGCTCAGGCCATGCCGGAGCGCGAGGCCGTGTATATTCTAGCTGGGGCTTTGGACTCTTGGGATCCAGACATTGCATTCAAGCTTCGCGGATTCGCGGAGCACATGGACGCGGCGACCCAACTGGGGCAGGAAATTCACGCGGCAATCTCCGCCGGGGTCTGTCGGCATGACTATGAATGATGAGCGCCCGGGTCCCTCGTGAGGTCGGGAAAGCAAAACAAGGAGGAGGCGATCATGGCAAATAGGAAAGTAGATCCTGCAATGATTGAGCGCTTAACGCTTGTACTGGCTGAACTCGTAAACGATGCGCTCCAGGACCTTCCTGAAGAGACGCGCAAAAATGCGTCGGCGACCATCTTGGCAGGCTTTCCGCTCCGACTCGTCGCGGAGTTCCCGGGGCCCATCACGGTCGATCTGCTCAAACCCGGAACGCAAGAGGTCGTATATCACTTCGTCAAGGGAATGACCGGCGAAATTTCCAAGGGTTTAGTGAACTGAGCGCCGGATAAGAGCTATAACCAGCACGGACCCGCGTTTCTTGCAAGGTCAGGAAATGAAAATCTGCGGCCGGCTTTCCGATACCTCGCTAACCTACAAGAGCGATTGCCCTCGCTGCTGGGTCCAGTGGCGTGTCCTCAAGGATTCAAAGCCGGAAATGTTTTACACGGGACAAACGGCACTCCCTCGTTTTCGCTACATGGGCGCGACGTGTGAGCCCGAAGTGGTGCCGGAATCCACTCCCGGAATATGCTCGTGTGTCTGGTGTCGCGCCGCGCGCGGCATGGCAACACAAGACGAGTTGTGGGCCGACCGAGAAGGTTTTCTGGACCTTCCGAAATGGAATAAGCCGCAAGGGGGTCTTGATAGCGAGCGGGAAATACGCCGAAAGCGCAGACAATGGCGGCGGGGCTTTGAGGCGTATCTAAGGCGGCACTGGATTGACCTGTCTGCGGATCCATACAGGCAGCCCGAGCATTGGGTGCCCTGGCGGCGATTCACCGCTTGGTGTAAAGAATGCCCACAGAGCCCTTTGACTAAAGACCAAGCAGGAGTCTCCCTAGAAGTCAAACAGCAAAAAGGCGAATCACCCGGTTTTAGCCCCTGCTTCAGAATCAACGGTAAGAATTATTGGGGCTTCCCAACAGGACATGGCGATCGGCGATTAACTTCTACGCCGAAAATTCACATCGAACACAGGCCCGCATGCAACCTGATCGAAGTGTGGGCTTCGGGAATAGCGCCCGGTGCCACGTATACCTGTCGGAAACATACGCTGTCGGCCGAATTTCGTGAGGATAAAACGCGGGGTGAGGGGCGATGGCCCAAGGGAATGCCCAAGCACCTTTCGGTATTCAACGCCGGGCAGTTAAAAGGCGACGTAAAAAAGGATCTTCGTTTTCGGCCCCCGAGTCGATCTGTGACTCTAACGGAAATCACGCCCGCGGGAAAATGGGTCCGGTGGTATTGCCAACCGCTTCCAGGCATGAGTAAAACCAGGCGCCCCCTGATAATTGCGTCAAGGTTGGATGGCGAACCGTTTTGTGAGCGCGATGTGGAATTGCCCGTGACCTCGTACCGGGTTCCCAAAGATGAGATTGAGGCGGCAAGGGCATGGATTCACTCAAAGGCCGGGAACTTGGCAATCCAAGCTTTTACGGTGCCGGTATCGAAACATCCAGCCGAGGACCCTATCCCCCATTCGCGAAATGAGGCCATAGCGATAATCCGGGCTTCCCGTGGCGTTGCAACCTGGACAGATCGCGAGGTGGAGAGAAGCGCAGCGCAAGCACAGAAACTCTTCGCCTGCGTTCACCGGCTGGTATTCAATTGGTCTGCCGCTTGCAAACTGCGGCCCGCTGGAGAAATAGTAAGGATGCGAGTTGACAAGAAGATCAGAGAAATAGCAGAGAGTATCCTCGGTCCAATCTACCGCGCACAAACCCGCCTGCGAAACCGAATGACAAAGGAATTATGGGCGACGCAAATCCTCGTACCCCCCCGCGCGGATTGGCAACAAGCTGGCCCCAATGAACGCTGGAACTTCGAGCGGATGGGGAGGGACGAAGAGCAGGAAGCGGCGGCCCAGGCGGCGGATGAGCGACAGCGAAGCTTTTGTGAATTACTGGATTTTCTCGGCTGTTTGACTGACGAGGAATACACTTCCATTGTCCTTGTTATGCGAGACGGTTTAGAGTTTGAACCCCCCGTCGATGTGAAGCTGATCTATGCTAAGGTGAAAGAACGATGGGTTGAACTGTGTGGAAATCCCGATTCGATCCCCCCGGAAATATCCGAGGATCTGGAAGAATTCTTAGGTGATGTGCTTCCCATCGTTGGAGTGCAGGAAACACAAGCTGAGTTTGATTCCGATGACCCGGAAAAAACAATCACGGTCACAACAAGGCAGCTTCAAACTGGCCACACCATATACGAGGCCCAGATCAACAAGGCGTACATCGAAAAGTCCCCCTATCATCGGCGGAGGATTGAATGGATCGGAAAGATGCAATGCCTCGCGGCCGATCAACGGGAGATGACCGCGGAGGAATGGACTTCAATTTCCTACATCATCCGAATTGCGCGCGCTCTGTGGTATGGCTTGGAAGTTGAGCCGCCGCCCGTGGATGGTCTGAATTATGGCAAACTCGGAAGGGGATTCTGTCGGTATCCCATTCCTGAACAGAGAGAGCCATGGAGAGTCAGTAAAGGCATTTCCCCTTACCTGCCGTGGCGCGACAGTGAAGGCGTTTTCCATGATTCGCCCGGCGGGATACAGGAAGAAGCTAAGGCGGGACGCGATCTGGAAAAAGAAGAGGAAATGTCGATTACTGATTGGCTGCAGGAAGTAGTCAGCATGGGAGAACACGAGTACGAGCCCCTAGAAGGCCCGGGAGTCCCCGACCCTACAAGTGAACCCGAGGCCGAGGACGAAGCCGATGATGAATCCGCCCAGGGCGACAAAGGGGACAATTAACCACCAACGGAAAAATATATTTCCTTTCCATTCACAATCTTAGAGCAGTTCCTCACTAAAAATACCCAGAAAATCGGAAATAAGCGAGCTTTTAAGCCTTATTAAGTAGACGGCACCAGGTGGATGATTGGAACTTTTTGGCCGGCATTGACCGGCGATTTTTTCGAACGCGTCGGACTGAAAGCGAACTTACGACAGGAGGTAATCATGCTTTTTCGGAATCTTGAATGGATCATCGGCTTGCGGCGCGTTCGCCGGTTCGAACTGGCAAAGATCTTGCAGATTTCAGAACCCGCCTTTAGCAGTAGACTGGCCGGGCAAAGGCCGTTCACGCCGTATGAGAAACAACGGATAGCTGAATTTTTGGGCTATCAGGCGGATTTTCTCTTTGCTGTCGTCGCCCCGCCGCGTGAGATGCGATTGCCACAACCGACAAGGCCCGCGGATCCCGTGCGGATTCTCTCGGCAGATAGGGCCGGCGGGATAAGGGCGTAGGGAAAGGCGCCCATGAGCATCAAAATGATCGAGCAAGTTCTCGAACACTCGAAATCCAAGGGCCTGGCGCGCACCGTTCTGTTGGCTATTGCCAATCATGCCGACGACGACGGCCGCTGCTGGCCGGGAATGGCGCGCCTCGCCAAGTTTGCGAACTCTTCCATTCGCAACGTCAAGCGTGTCGTACACGGATCCCTCAAGAAGTCCGGCGAACTTGAGATTTCGGTCGGCGGTGGCAGGCACCACACGAACGAGTACAGGATACGATTACAAAGTGGTAAGGATGGCGTGGCGCCACCGTTATCAGATGTAAACAGTGGCAAGGCGTCATCCTTAAGCGATGCAGAAACAGTGGCAACGAGAACAGAAACAGTGGCAAATCGGACAGGAAACAGTGGCACTACGCCACCCGAATCGTCAGTAACCGTCAAAGAACCGTCAGCCCCCCCGGCGCTTGCTCCTGGAGAGCGGAGCAAGCCGCCGACCCCCAAAGGGGGTTCTGCTACGCCTGTTCGCTTCGCTCAAAAAGGAGTAAAGGAAATGATGCATCCAAAACCCGCTGACGCCGCTCCTCCGGTTTCGGCGATGACGGCTCGGATCGAAAAGGCACTTGGCATTCAAACCGATCGGCGAACCAAAGGCAAAAGCTGCCCAGCATGCAAGAGGGGCATAGTCTGGAAGTGCATCGATAACACGATCAGGTGCGAATCATGCCTCAAGGTTTTTGACGCTTTCGGGAACCCTCAATGACCGCCGAAAGTTTCGTTGTGCGGCCGCCGATGCGGGCGCCTTCCAAATCCTTTTTCGCCGGCGGCGCCTATGTGACGTCGGCTTTTCGTAAGGTAGTAGGCTTTCTGCTGGCCGGGATCCAATGATCCCAACGCCAACAGAATGCAACGCAGCACCGAACGCGACTCCCATGATTCGCGCGCGGCTGACACCAATTCAAACGGTGTTGGACGCGCTTTTATTTTGCGCGATCAACGCCAGAGGAGCATTCCTTTGGATAACATCAAACTGTTAAGACAAACGTACCGTGATTTGACGGTCCGAAACCGCGGGTTGGCTTCAACCTCCGCGATTGAGGGTCGGCAGCTCACGGCAGAAGAAGATCGTGAGTTCGAGGCGAACTCCGCCAAGCTCAAAGAACTCGAACCCCAAATCCGGCGTTGCGAAGAAGCGATGGATCAAGAACGACGCGCCGGCGCATTACTCCATTACGGACCCGGACAAGACAAGGGGACTTCCCCTTCACCTGGTCCCTTCAGTTCACTCGCCGAGCAACTTCTCACGGTTCGCGATGCGGCTCTTGGCACCCGTGGGATTGACCAGCGTCTATTCGCTGTAGGCACCGGTGCCGGAGAGCAAATCCCTTCTGAGGGCGGCTTTCTGGTTCAATACGATTTCGCCGCCGGCCTACTCAAGCGGACCTACGAAGTCGGCAATATCATGTCTAGGTGCCAGAAGGTGCCGATTTCAAGTGCATCGAGCGGGTTGAAAATCAACGCCGTCGCAGAGACATCCCGCGCAACCGGTTCCCGCTACGGTGGAGTCCAGGCATATCGGCTGGAGGAAGCGGGTGCGGCGATAGCCTCCGTCCCAAAGTTCGCCCGACTCGAATTAAACCTGAAGAAAATCATCGCCCTCTTTTATGCAACTGATGAGTTGATTCAGGACTCCGCAGCGCTAGATGCTATCGTTTCTCAAGCTGTTCCTGAGGAAATCTCATTCAAGGTCGAAGATGAGATCATCCGCGGCCCCGGTGGCGGGAAAATGATCGGCATCTTGACGGCTCCCTGCAAGGTAACCGTCGCGAAAGAAGTTGGCCAGACAGCCGCGACGGTGGTTTACGAAAACCTCATCAAAATGTGGTCGCGGCTCTATGCGAAAGGTCAACAGACCGCCGTGTGGCTCATCAACCAAGATGTCCTACCTCAAATCTTCAACATGGGCATCACCATCGGCGTCGGTGGTGCGCCTGTCTACATGCCGGCCGGCGGGATTTCCGGCTCACCTTATAGCACCATCTTCGGCCGCCCGGTAATCCCGGTGGAATACTGCGAAACATTGGGAACCGAAGGCGATGTCATCCTTGCCGATTTCAGCCAATACCTGCTGGCGGAAAAGGGTGGCCTACAGACCGCCTCGTCCATGCATGTGCAATTTTTGACGGATCAGCAGGTTTTCCGGTTCGTTCTCCGGAATGACGGATTGCCGCTGTGGCCGACACCACTCACACCCTACAAGGGTACTGCGACGGTTTCGCCGTTCGTAACCCTGGCAGTCAGGGCGTAACCTTGGCGTGCTTCTTCCGTTGAAACGTAACCGCGATCCAGCGGAAACGCAGTACGCCTCAACACGGGCCGGCCAGGCTCCAGTCATCCCCTGACCGGCTCGGTTTTTTCTCTCTCACAGGATTTTACGGTCAGAGTTTGGGTCATGTGCCGCCCAGGGGCCCGGCCCCAAAACGCACGTTCATGGTTCCTCCCCCCGGCCGATCACTTGGGAAGGGTCGGCCGGGGTTTTCTCTTTCAGGATTTTACGGGACAGGGTCGGTGGCGCCCTGGCGAGCTGCTTTGACTCGCTCAAGTCCACACAGGTTGTCTTCGCCTGGGAGTCATATTCAACTCCGAACGAGGACCCTCCAGGGGGTCGTCATTGGCTTTGGACCTTGGCGACCCCCATTTTTCTCTCGAGGCGAACCATGAAGATTGCCATTGATGAAACAGGCAGACAGCAAGAGTCGAAAGGCAAACTTAAACGAGAGGAATACCGTGACCAGATTGTGCGAGCACTGTGACAAGTCGGTCGGCATCGGGCACGGGGTGTGGCGCGGAGATAAGTCCAGACCGGAAACTCTGCGACTGTTCCATGCCGATCCATCAGAATGTGCCGAGCCGAAGAGGAAGCACGTCCTGACACCGGAACATCTCGCAGCAATGCAGGCGGCTCGCCAGATTAACGCGTAGAGCCTATCAGGGGAGCGTCTGGTATTGTCACAATCAACGCGGACAGGTCTTGGCTACCCTTACACCCTGCCAAGGGGCAGCGTTGCAGGGGTTAAGGGGGATAGGGGTGTCCCAACGCTGGAGGGTAAGAAACCCAAGACCGTGCGCCCAGTTCTTTTCCACGTCCTCAATTTCAATTGTTTGGTCGAAAGAAGGGGTATCATGAACAAACCTAAACCACTTAGCAGTATCTCGCCGACATCATTGCGGCATAATAAAGCGCGATACCAACCGCGAATTGAGGAAGAGAAATCCCGCCAGGCGGCCCTTGTTCCCATGCCATCTGACCAACCCGCGCCTGACTACTTGACTCCCGAGCAGCGCAACGTATGGACAGAAACCCTGGCTCGAATGCCGGCCGGTGCCCTGGCCGTCATGGACACTTCCGTTTTGGTCGGCTGGTGTGATTTGGAAGTGCGACGCAGAGCTAGAACACTCACGCCGGCCACGTGGAAGTTATGGTTGGAACTGGCCAAGGCGTGCAGACTTACGCCAGCCGACCGCGGCAAGCTTTCACTGCGGCCACCGAAGCCGAAGGTGGACAACCCGTTTAACCAGTTCGTTTGAACCGAAAGGAAAAAGCCATGAAGCAACGCAACACATACGCAAATCTCAGGGCGCCTGAAAAGGTCGTGTGGCGACACCTTCGGGTGAACCTTCGCGGGCCGTTCGAGGATCCCATGCTCCGCATGGCGCTCGGACACCTGTGCTGGTTCCTTGTGCAGGGCCAGCGGCGCGGGCATTTCCCCCGCTCGACCTACAGGATGCTGCGCAGTTTCTGCTACAGCAAGCGCGAGGCGTTATCGATCCTTGAAGGACTTGCTTCGCCTGCCCGCTAACCGCCCGGGCGGGTTGACCGGCGCGGCCGCTTGGTCCCGTGCCGAAGGCGGGGTGCTCATTGCAGTGCGGGTGCCCCGCACTTTTTCAGCGGAATCATGAATAGATTTCGCCGGTAGGCTTGACGACATTCTCGCCAATCACAAAAAAGTCGAGCTTGCGGCCATCGTCCATTACCAATGTGAGCCGTTGGTGAGACATGCTTACCCCTGGCGAGGGATCGAGACGACACTCGACACGTGGAACCCCGGGGATTCTGGACGGACCTTCCAACGTGCTGGTATCGACGTACACCGGATAGACCCGCACTTCATACTGAACGGCTCCTAGAAGTTTTCCGTTTTGGAACAAACGGCCCTTGCCCGACAGGCGTTCTCTCAAATAAGCCATCAAAGGAGACCCCCAATCATGAGACCTACCAAAAATCCGGCGTCATACAGAAAATGCCCACATTGTAGGCGAAAACTGACGCTCAAGGAAGTAATCACCCTACTGCACGGGTCTGGCTTCGCTGAGTATGTGATCGTCAAGACATCCGATGGTGTCAAGCATATCGTCGAGGCCGGGCTTGTCAATCCCAAAGCAGTTGAAGTAGTCGAATAAAGCTAGGCGCAGTCAGGCGACGTTTTACGCTACCCGGCGCCGGAGCGTGGCGTACACCCTATCCCTGAGAGTCACCCAGGAGCAAAAGCAATGCCAAACGGAATTGAAAGGCTTCTTACGAGCAAGGAAGTCGGGGAAGTGCTCGGAATTCATCCCAAAGTTGCAGAGCGCATGGCGAAACGCGGAGAACTCCCGGCCTTGAAAGTGGGCCGGTTTTGGCGTTATCGCGCGTCGGCGCTTGACGGCTGGATTGATTCGCGTCTACAATCCGACCGCCAACCGTGCCGATTGGAGGAATCATGCAGGCACGGTATCAATACGGGAATTTGACGATTCGAAAGCGGAAGCAAGGGCCGGACGTCTGGCAGTTCCGCTGGATGGAAAACGGAAAACCCAAATCAGTGTTGATTGGAACGGTTGAACAGCTCCCGACGCAAGCCGACGCGGAAAGGGCCGCCGAGTATCTTCGCATCAAGGCTAACGCGCAGAATCCGCAACAAGGGTTTCATGCTGTCACTGTGGGGGCGCTGATAGATCGGTTTATGGCGGAGTACGCGCCGAAGCGGTGCAGGGAAAATACGCGGAAGAATTATCACAGTGTATTCGAGAATCACATCCGGCCGCGGTGGGGCACGGAATTTGCTCGGAACGTCAAGACTGTAGCAATCGAGGACTGGCTTGAAACCTACCCGCACTCCCAGCAAGTGAGGGCTCACGTTCGAAACCTCATGCACACGCTCTTTCAGGCGGGCCTTCGCTGGGAGACGGTAGAACGGAACCCGGTTGACCTTGTGCGGCAATCTCGGAAGCGGCTCAAGACTCCGCGCGTTCTCACGCCGGCCGAATTCAAGGCTCTCCTCGAGCAACTCACGGAGCCTTGCCGAACGATGACAATTACCGTCGCTTGCCTGGGGCTTCGGGTTTCGGAATTGCTCGGCTTGCAGTGGGGTGACGTGGACTTTGAAAACCTCACCGTCAAGATTCAGCGAAGCGTGGTGGAAGGGAAGGTTAACTCCACCAAAACCGAAGCCTCGGAAAGTGTACTGCCACTTGACCCGGACTTGGCCGAAGCTCTTCTGGCGCACAAGGCGGCATCCGTTTATGTGGCGGACGCGGATTTCATATTCGCGGGAGACGCGGGCCAACCGCGTTGGAAAGACAGCCTTCTAGCCGACCATCTCAAGCCCGCGGCGGCTAGGGCAGGGATCGGAAGCCTCGGCTGGCATACTTTCCGACACACCTATTCGACCCTGCTCCATGCGTTCGGCACGACCCCTGCCGTGCAAAAGGAATTACTCCGCCACGCCAACATTCAGACTACGATGAACGTCTACACACGGGCGATTTCGGATGAAAAGCGCGCGGCGGCATCCAAGGTCGTCCATGCTTTGTACCAATCTGTACTTACTGGGAAGCCTCTGGGTCGGGCAAACTGTTGAAAAGAATGGTGGGCGGTATCCGGCTCGAACGGATGACCTTCTGCTTGTAAGGCAGACGCTCTGACCAACTGAGCTAACCGCCCGGCTCCGATTCGAAGGGGGCCTGAATTCTCCCGCCAAACCCTCAGCACACGAATCTTGACAGTTCCAATCTATGGAATATACACTAGCGTGCTTTGAGCGTCAAGGAAGCGCGCATACCCTGCTATGCAATTCCCGCGTGAATATGTGGCCTACATGGCCAAACAGGTTCTCAAACGCCTCACCAAGGCCGGCCTGATCCAATACGACCAGCCCGACTACGTCACAGAGGTAATGATCCAGGTGATGCTCGATGAGTTGAGCGTCGAGGACCGGATTAATGACGAAGTGCGGAAAATTCTGGAACAGTATGGCGACGAGATGAAGCAGATGGGCGCCACTTACGAAGAGGCCTTCAAAGTCGTCAAGAAACAGCTCGTGCGGGATCGAAAAGTCATTCTCTGACCCGGATGGGTGCACTGCTGCGATGAAATTAAGCCATGAAAAAATAATCCAGGTATCGCACCGCATCATGAGTGCGATCGAAGCTCTGGACGAAGTGGAAATTTTCGATGAGCCTAACGCCATTCGCCAGGAGACCGTCAAGATCCTGACCGACCTGATGCATGAGGAAGAAAAGATCGACGAAACCGTCAAGGCCCGCATCACTTCTCAGAAGCGCACCATCCCCGAGGGCGGCGGCGAGTGGGATATCCTTTACAGGAAATATTACTCCGACGAGCTGCGCAAGCTCGGCATCGCTTTTGATGCCCCCCCGCGCTTCTGATTCCCTCAGCCTCCTGCGATTTTCCTGACACCCTGCCGGCGCGCGCCGGATTCCTCGCGGGCTGGGGCCTCGCTCTCGCGCAGAAAACAGGAAAGGCGTCCGATGGAACTGGACGCCTGGAATTGGTCTAGAGCGGTTTCGCGGTTAGTCGCGACGCTTCAGCACCGGTGGCTGGTCATCGCCTTGATCGGTTTTCTGTTGGCCGGGCTGCGTCTGCGAAGTCGTCTTATCCGTGGACTCGCGTTTGCGGAGCGTGGGCCCGGAATCGCCCCTCTGTTTCTTGTGCTGGCTGATCACGGTTTGCAGGCGGGCCTTGATGTCATCAAATTCCGAAGTCGAGACCAGATACTGGTCGCGCTTGGGGAGAATCTGTTGGATTTCCTCCTCTGACTTAATGATGCGGTCGCCGGTGGGGGGATGGCTGGCGAAGACCGTCGACATACTTCCCGGGCTTCGGCGCTCTTCATCCATCACTTTGCCGAAAAAGCCCACGTAGGAATTCGGGTCGTAGCCCGCCTTGTACATGTATTGAAGGCCCAGGAAGTCGGCCTCCTCCTCATCCTTGCGGCTGAACTTAAGGAAAGCCAACGGCACGCCATTCAAATAAGCTTCCAGAACGCCATAGTAGACGGCTGCGGACATGGGGATGATCATCATGGGGATCATCGCGTATTGCAGGATGGTGGCCTTGGTCATCGTGCTGGCCCAGTGGCGCGCCGCAGCGTGACCAATCTCATGCGCGACCACGCCGGCAATCTGGTCTTCCTCGTCTGCAGCAAGCAGGACACCGGTGTTGATGTAGATGAACCCGCCCGGCAGGGTGAAGGCGTTGATCGAGGGGTCGTCGATCACTTTGACCGTCAGCGGGATGTTGAGGTCGGAGTTGCGCGCCAGGTTTTGGGACACGCGGTTCACGTATTCGTTGATGACCGGATCAGTAAGAATCTTGGCGGAGCGTTCGATCTCCGTCGAGTATTGCTTACCGATGGCGATCTCTTTTTCCTGGGAGATAATGCTGCGATGCGCCACCTTGCGATTCCCGATCTCGTCGACGTCCTTCTTATCGTCGCCGCGAACGGGAAGCGAGGCCCAGCCCAGCATAACGACAAGCAATAGCGCTGTGAAACGCGGCTTCCTCATGGCAATGCTCCTTACTAGCTATTATACCATTGCGGGTGGGCCGGACCACTCCTCCCTCCACGGCGCCTTGGAACCTGGCATCGCCTTCCTGTTGGCGATCCCCAGCCTGCTTTCGGCAGACCTGGACCACCTCCCGGACCCATTCTGAATCCACCTGTTTCTTGGATTGCCGGGAAGGCAAGGGGGTTGCATGCCTCACCGCCTGAGGCGGCAAAATCGAGCGTCCCGGGAGGCGCCCCGGATGGGAACTGGCCAAGGGCGGGCGAGTGGGGCGTGGCAGGAGAAGGGGACAACTCGCGACGCCGCCACTAACTGCCACCTGGACGGCAGGCCTTCTCGGGCTAACCTCTTGGTTATCAGGGTGTTGTGGACATTTCCCTCCTTAAGCCGGAGAAGGGATTGGTCCGCACGGCGGGAAGCGCGCGGCCCCTTGCGCGAGCCCCGGTCAACGATTCGCAAACCCCGTTCGTACCTCGCAGGAGGGAGGCTGTGGCTTAAACAACGGTATGCGGGCTGAGGCCTGGAAAAGGTGTGCGGTGTGCGGCATCGCTATTGACTCCGCAGGGGAGGACAGCTAGATTAGCTGAATCGGTCTTCAGCCGAGGCCTTTGAGTTGGTTTCCCGTGACGGCTCGCCGTCCCCCGTCCGAGGAGTTTGAGCCTGTGATCGTTTCTACAATTCAGTCGGGACAGCTCTGGGAGTCGGAGGAGACGGGCGATAGATGGCTGGTCACCAAGGTCTACTCGGAGGTCTTCGCCTCTCATGCAATCCTGAGGAAAGTGGGAGGGACGGATGCGGATCTTCTCCGAGTGAAGATCGAGAGTACGGGGGAAGGTGTTTCGCTCCCCGGTTTTGTCTTCACTCAGGAGGCGGAGGAGTTCTAGCCCCGTTCCAACTTAATCTCCGATGTTGCAGTGCCCGCACTGTGCGCGGCCACACGAAAGAGCGCGCTGGAAGGGTTAGGCAAGATAAGCTGGAACGGCATTAGCAGCGCACCACCTCGCGGCGACGTCCTGCGGGGTATCTTGACGCGAGCGCACGCTTTCGGATCTCCCCAAACAGTTTTCCTATGGTTTCTTTCATCCTTGAGTCCCTTGCGGCCTTCATCATCTCGGTGATCTCCCAGACCGGTTACCTCGGGATCGTCCTGCTGATGGGAATCGAATCCGCCTGCATTCCGCTGCCCTCGGAAGTCATCATGCCCTTTTCAGGGTATCTGGTTTTCACTGGCCGTTTCCGGCTGGGCTGGGTAGCGCTTGCGGGTGCGCTAGGCTGCAATCTGGGATCACTGGTGGCCTATTACGTGGGGTCGCTGGGGGGGCGCCCGCTGGTGGAGAAATATGGGCGCTGGGTGCTGGTCACTCACCACGACCTCGAGATGGCGGACCGCTTCTTTGCGCGCTACGGCGATTGGGCCGTGTTCATCGCGCGCCTTTTGCCTGTGATCCGTACGTTCATCGCTTTCCCGGCGGGCGTCTCGCGTATGAACGTGCCCCGCTTCCACCTTTATACCTTCCTGGGATCCCTCCCCTGGTGCCTGGCGCTTGCCTATGCAGGACTGAAACTGGGCGAGCGGTGGATGACCCTGCGCGAGTATTTCCACCGCTTCGATGCCGTTCTGGGCATCTTGATCGTCCTGGGTGTGGTCTGGTTCATCCACAACCGCTGGAAGAATCGCTTGCGCGCGGCGTGAGTCTAACGAAGCTTCGCCGCGGACTAGCGATTCCGTAAACTCCTACCGTCTTTTCTCGAAAAGTCTCGCGACGGCGCGCTCAGTAGTGGTAGCGTGCCTGAAGGAAGTCAATCCGGCGTCCGGTTACCTTGTAGACTAGCCGGTGTTCCTGAGTGATTCTTCGCGACCAGCAGCCCGCCAGCACGTACTTGAGCGGCTCGGGTTTGCCGATGCCCGTAAAGGGATCGTTGAGCACCGCTTCGACAAGTTCCAGAATGCGGAGAGCCGTTTTGCGGTCGGTCTCGATCCAGTGCTGCAAGTCCTGACGGAACTCGGGGTGGAAAACTGCCTCGCGGTCAGCGGCTGGGGCCAAGTCCCATCTCCTGGCGCAGTTTCTTGACGGATTCAGGACTGCCGGTTCGGTCTTCAGCTCGACGCAAGGCAGCCAGCAGCCGTCGGGCGTTTTTCGGGGAGCGAAGCAGAAAAGCCGTTTCCATCAGGCCCGCCAGTTCCTCGGCAGGAACGAGAGCGACATCCTTGGCGCTCCTCCGGCGCACGATAACGACTTCTTGATCCTCGGCTACTTGCTTCAACACCGAGGCAAGCCTTTGCCGCAAACTCGTGTAAGTGGTCTCGACGGGCAATGGACACCTCCACCCTTAATGTACAGCTTTCCTGTACCTTTTGCAATGGCCCCGGCCCGCGCCCATATACCCCAGCGTCCCGTCTTGGGGGATAAGGGCCCCCGCGCCGCAGCCTGCTGCGCCCTGCTTACACGGATTTCACCGGCATCTTCACAATATCGTCAACCACTGCGGTTTCGCGGGTCACGAAGGGCTCGCCGTAGCGCACGCCGATCATGTGCCCGAAATGGCGAGCTTCCGACCCCATGCGCGCGTTGATGTCGGCTCGGGAAGGGAAGAGGTTTTGCATCTCCTTGGGCGGGGAGAATTGTGAGGCAAAACAGAAGATGGCTTTGAGTTTTTTGTCGAACTGCTCGGTGATGTCTACCACGAAGGTGGGCCGGACGGCCGGCACGTATTGTGAGGCGTAGAGGATTTTGAAGGGGCGGTGCGGCTTGCCCTTGAGCGGCAACTTGGCAAGGCCGGCGAGAAAGCAGGCTTCGTACCCCATCCGCCCGGTTGTGTAGTGGTCCGGGTGGCGGCCTTCCCAGTACGGCAGGATCACGGTGCGCGGGCGCAGCGCGCGAATCTTCTGTGCGATCTTCAGCTTGTTCCCGCGCGTATTCTCCACCCCCGCATCGGGAATGTGGAGATTCTCCCTGTAGACGACCCCCAGCGCCTGGGCGGCACGCCGCGCTTCCTTCTCGCGCAGAGCCGCACTGCCGCGCGTGCCCGTTTCGCCGGCGGTGAGGTCGAGAATGCCCACGCGGTACCCTGCTTCCACCATCTTGATCACCGTGCCCCCACAGGTGATTTCGACGTCGTCCGGGTGCGCAGCAATGGCCAGAATATCAACTTCCATTTTCTCGTTGGTCTCCTTGTGCCCGCAGCGGTTCCACAGGCTGCGGAAAAACCCGTCGGGACTGTCATCCTGAGGAGCCGCAGGCGACGAAGAATCTCGTATAGCCATGAAAATACGCAGAGCGAGATTCCCCGATTTCTGGGGTCCGGTGGACCCCTCGGGGTCCAGAGACCGGACTTCGCGGAGTCTACCCTGAGCCGGCAGAGCAAGATCCTTCGCTACGCTCAGGATGACAGCGAAGGGCTCAGAATGAAAGCAGGGAAGCGTTTTTCCGCAGCCTGCTAGACTTCGCGCACGCGTCGCCGCCTTCCAGGATGTTGATGAAAAACAATGTAGCGCCGAGCTTTAGTGTTCGTTGCCAAGACATACTTTACACGGGGTGCCAGGACATCCTTTACACCTCCGTCTCCTTTCTGGGGCCGTGGGACCCGGAGGGAGCCCGGAGGGCGACCGG
>Ga0116124_1000955_pt1 | contig 23869 bp, 23 predicted proteins | sample June2015DPH_13_1_2_FD_89728 | JGI IMG/M metagenome (GOLD analysis project Ga0116124, IMG submission 89728) | Peatland microbial communities from SPRUCE experiment site at the Marcell Experimental Forest, Minnesota, USA - June2015DPH_13_150 | ecosystem: Environmental > Terrestrial > Soil >... | reverse complement strand
TATGAGTAATATCACTAAGATATTGAGTATTAGGTTACTAATTCACAGTAGTACTATGGATACACTATGGGGAATATCACTTCAGAGTCTCGTTGAGCAGTTTTTCGAGCTCTATGAGTCTCTCTTGATCAGGGAATAGCATGCTACGTTTCGCATCCCTTTGCAAGACCATTGGGGTGCCTGGCCTATTCGCGAGCTATGAATCCCACCCGGCCGTAACCGCAGAGAAAGGAATCAAGATCACACTAGAGTGATGGCTGAAGCAAGTCGTTATGAACTCCCCTTTTTCACCCGAAAACCCACGTTCATGATGTGTTGTAGGTCGTCGTCTTCGTCGTCGTCATTTCCTAGTCGCGTCTCCACTTGATGGAGCATCCGAACGGTCTAGTCTCAGCTACGGAAGGCTCCTTACCTGCCGTGACCGCGTCGAGCGCGTTCTTAAGATCATGCGTCGTCACTTTGGATGGTTCTCTGTTATCATCAATCCGGCCGTGGTAGACAAGCTTCCTAGCCTTGTCGAAGACGAAGGTCTCAGGTGTGCATACGGCGGAGAGCGCTCTGGCAAGGGATTGATCCTCATCCCTGATGTAGGGAAAGTTGAATCCTTTTTCCTTCGCTCGTTTGATCATGTTCTCGTAGCTGTCTTCCGGATAGTCTTTGTCGTAGTTCGAATTCACGGCGACGAGGCCGACGCCTCGATCCATGTAGTCGCGTTGGATGGCGATCATGCGATCCTCGTACGCCTGCGCGTAAGGGCAATGATTGCATGACACAATTAGGACCATCGTTGAGGTGTCTGCAAAGCTGGCGAGAGAATACTTCTTCCCGTCAGTTCCGAGCAAGTTACGGAAGTTCGGTATCGTTTCTCCGACCTTCAATGCGTTCACACTAGCCAATCCGCGTAGGATGGAAATGAATCTCTTGGTGCGACCATGGTCTCTTGGTGCACACCCCCCCAGAGCATCCAAATTCGGATCCCCTCAATTGTGAATCGTGGCAGGAGTCAATGCGGCGTGAGTGACCCGACGGGCACTAACCTCGCCTTAGAGCCCCGCCAATCAGTCCTCCGATAAGACAGACAATCGCATTACCAAGACTCAGGAGAACTCCCGCTCCACCTACGAGTCCGCCAAGGACACCTCCAAGCCCCGCCAACCCGAATATTCCCCCGATTGTCGCTCCACCAACCGTCAGAAGCAACCAAACGATCACCGCCCCTAAGATTCCAGCAAGAAAACCCGCGACTGCGCCTCGACCAGCTCCACGCGCAATCAGTCCGGCCACGAAGCCTGCGATCAGAGCTCCCAGAATAGGTATGAAACCTAGGAAAAACAACAGCAAGAATCCTACAAAAGCACCGAGCCCCATACTCCCCTTCGGTCTAGATTGTGTCGGGCTGCTTGAGGGATAGGGTTGGCTTGGAGCCGGTGGAGGAGGTCTTAGATCTGCCCCACAATTCGGACAGTAGTTTGATTCAAAGTACTTCCCACAGCGAGGGCAGAAAGGCATCCTTCTCGCCAGTCCATGTTTTCATCCAACAAGAAATAACACTTTCGAAGGCGCAAGTATCGCTGCGGTGACTAGGGGAGAAGAGAGATCAGTCCTCGCTTCGATACTGTGCTTTTCTTCTTCGAGGCTCTCCGGTTCCTTCTCGAGAGGACGGATAGTCGAAAGGTAAGGGAGGCGGTTCTTCGCTTGACACAAACTGAAGCCACGAAGCGTGGAATTGGGAAAAGCACACTTCACTACCTAAGAAGGAACGTTCGAGGCGATCGATCATTCAAGACTTACTAGAAAGTTCTCAGCAGACTAGAGAGTAACGGAGGGTAATGCAATTGCTAGAAAGCGGTCAAGAGGAACGACATCTGGAGGAACTGAATGAGAAAGAGAGAAGCTTTCGAGAAAGAGCTTACTTTCCCGCGCAGAACCTTGGACTTGTCCTGCTGGAGATATTCCATCTGGATCAGAAGCGTGACCTAGCAAGTGGTCTAACGTCAATGTTTGAATCGGCGCAGATGTTGGAGCTGGACGACTTGCGTGACAAGGGAATCCTTGCTGCAGGGTGGAGCGAGCGCGTTGGTACGATCTATCCGGGGGACAGTCATAGGTGGCCAGCGGATAGAGGTGATGTCTACAAGGGCGACCTTCCGCAGCCATTTGCGTGGGTCGATATTCATGTCGGCCAAGTATTCGATTTCTGCTTCTACCTTGTTGCTAATTGTCTCATCAAGGCAGATCATCGAGATTCAATAAAGGACAAGTTCCTGCAAGCAGGGGTTTGGCGAACCACACGTCAACATGACGATACTACCATTGAATCCAGAGCAGGCCCTGAATTGGAACCTACTATGCGTGAATACCAGAGACAAATCGAGGAGTACTTGTCCAGATTCGTCAAGGGGATCTTTCTGTCTCGTGAAACGGCCCAGAGTGTACGTTGCCCAAGCATAAGAGTCATGGTTTCTGATTCAGTTGACTTTCAAAATTACGACTCTTGGGTAAGTGATCATGCTCTTTTCCTGCGGTTTCTACTGGGAACATATGGTTTCATTGCATCACGACTTGAATGTTGGCTGATCAGTTATCAGGAGGATCGAATGTTCAAAGAGGCTTCAGTTTCTTCAGGGGTGAATTTCGTCTGTTCAAAAGTCGGATTCCGCTCCGTATCAGATAATCCAATTGAGGAGCAGATATTCGAGAACGCTTCACACATCTTCCGAACATGGCTTCTCCTAAAGTTTGTTGCAACCTATTGGAGTCACTACCAACTCGAACTCCCCCTACCCGAGTGGCAAACGCGGTGCAAGAATCTCGAAGAAGATCTGCGGAAGGTCCTCGGCGCAAGCAAGATCACGTTGAAGTCTCTTAGAAACAATTACTCAGAAGCCTTCCGATTGTTGAATTCCTTTGAACAGTATGCACTTGAAGAAGAAAGGAATGTTCGAACAATGCTAGCGGAAAGCTCGCGTGGGATACCGACTATCGACTCTGAGCCGGCTAACCGGACAGGAATCAAGCTTGACGTACTTCGCAATTTCATTGAGGACAGAGGTTACCTTGATGAAGAAAAAGCTCATCTCAATAACGTTCGACGCATCATAAGTTCGGTCACGTACCGTTGTAGGCAATTCACAGATTTCAAAGTGGCGGAATCTAACGAACGTCTAACAGCCGGAATAAGATCGCTCACTTGGTTACTGGTTCTCTTGACCACGGTTCTGGGAGGATTTCAAATCTACGCGTACCTTGTTCCGTCCGGGAAACTCACTCCCTTTTCCACGTACGCATGGATGATTATTTCCGCTCTACTTGTTGCGTTTGCAGTAGTAATTGGAATGCGGTCGCTGATAGACGAGGAGAGGCGCACTTTGAGTAAGACGCCAAGCCTGAAGACGATTACACGCATTATACTGATAGTGACGTTAGTCCTTGGTGTATTGCTATCTGCTAACGGCGCCTACACGTGGGGCTCGAGTTTAGGCGGGTCATACAACAACCTCGCTTCAATCGGCACGAGCACGATCTTGGGATGGGACCCATCCGACTTGCGCGCCGTCCATCCAATTATCGGAATAGGTGTCGTCCCGTTTCAGAACAGCAGTTTGACTAGCGTACTTATCTTCAACATAATGGGGACGATCTACACCAACAAAACATTCACATTAGAATTCATATCGCCACTCTTGATTGGTGCTGTAGGTGAGGAACGTGGTAACTGGTCTTATCAAAACGTGGCGAACCTGGGCTCGATTGTTTACTACACCTACAAGCTGAATTCCAGTCTGGAATATGGGGACCTTGCCGGGATCTCTGTCTTCTACGTCACAAATCTGCCGGCGCGATTCGATCATGGTTCGTACCGGATCTTCATTCCTTTCGGTGGTGGGCTTACACCTCAATTCCAGTCCGCCATGAACATGACTCGGTTGACTATTTATCGAGGAAGCGCGAACTTCGAGTTCGACTTAGACATACCGTTAACTTACCGAATTACAAGCAGTTATCCGTCTTTCACTTCGACGAAGCCCGTGCTGGGCCCGGTATGCTGTGGTTCTCAAAAACCATTGCAAGCACTAGAATACGAACTCAACGGAAGTGCCGCCCTATCCGCGAGTTATGAGGATTCGGAAGCAATCAGCAACTTTGCAGCCTCTCAAAGCCTAGAGCTCTTCTGTCTCGGCCTTGGTGTGCCACTTCTTCTCTCAAGCGCATTGGAGCTGGCTAGGCTATATTCAAGTGACAAGTCATCGGCAGAGGAACTTGTTTCTGGTGCTCGTGTGCACGATGGTCGTCCGCACAACCGACCGCTAACCACTGAACAATAAACAACGAACCTCTAACAGTTTATTCCTTTTGGGGAGGTGCGCACCATGAGACCCACACACATTCGAATTGAGAAGAAACCAAAAGGACAAGATGAAGGTGAATCTTCTCGCAAAGACGGTTGCCAGCTACGACCTCTCTGATCCGAGAGGTGCTTGGAAATTTCGAGTTATCACAGCCTAACGCTCATCAAAAGACCTTGTTCTTCTTGCTGGACTCGAAAGTCTTTCTGGCAGCCGTTCAAAGAATTGAACCATAGTTTGTGCGCACCAGCCAGCACTCAACCGGCTTTCAGGATTCAGTCTCGGATGCTGACGTTGTGCCTAGGGGTCCCTCAAGGAAACGGAAGAAGTCTCATTAGGATCTGGTAACTCACATGAGTTGGACCAGGTTTGAGAGTATCGAAGACCGCGTTACTGCTTCTTTGGCTCCTACCGCTGCTCGTCTTCTCAGTACCGTCTGCTCATGCAATGGATTACTATTCTGACTTGAGAGCATCATCAATTGAGGTGATTTCTGTCGCCAAAAACTCTGTGTCGATCAACATACACTTTGTCGCCGAACTTGCGACCGGAAACCCAGACCTCCGGCCTTCCATGTTCTACTACTTTGAAGGTCAGGAGGGCGCATACGTCATTGGCAATTATGATCCCGGATGGAGATTGCTTGAGACCAATAATAAGACCATTTGGAGATGGGCTCTATCAAAGACTCACATAGTTTCGTGGACAGCGGATCAGTCATTTTCGGATCTGTCATTTCCTTTTGAGAGACCTGGGTTGGTTCTCTTTCTTGTATCGAATTCTACGCCTGTCAATTTCTCCCCGTTGTCAACGGTCGCTAATTTCGATGTGCAAGTTACAACCACGTCAATAGGGTATGATAGCCTGCCATTCAAGACTGATGCTTTCCAGTCTTTCGAACACTACTACAGAATCGAAATCACCGCTTACCACAACACCGAGTACATAGTACTTGTTCTCTTTCTTGACATTGGTCTCATATCGGTAGCCGGGGTGGCTTGCGTTCTTTGGAGACGAAGGGAAGTTACGTCCACACAGGATTCCAACCAGATTTGGTTAGGACTACTTCTGTTCTCGCCAATCTTCTTTCTCACCTTTAGGTCAAGCTTGGCTCCTCCGTGGATTACGAATCTAGATATCGCTATCACTGTCTTCATAGTCGTACTTGCGATTCTGCTCGGTCTGCAGCTGAACCGTCAGAGGGCGCAACCAGCCCCAGTCAGCAGACTCGTCGAATCGACTGACGCACTCACTGTTCTCGTGCCTTGTCTGATCACGCTGGGATTAATCGTGGGCGCCATGATCGTAGCGGCTAGAGTCGCAAAGAAGCCCAGCCACTGATGCGGCCTCTCTTCATCGATTCTGGCATCGAAGGGTTGTCAAGGATTCCCTGTGATTCATCTAGTTCGCGATACTCAGGTCCATTGAACAATGGTTACATCTCTAAGGTTGATTGCCAGACCTTTCTACTATAGTCACAAGCGTCTTCATGGATCTAACCTTCACTGATTCTCCTTTCGCGATCCGTCCTGAAATTGATTCGGCTCTCCAGATGATGCCTCCGACTCTGACCTCTCCAAAAGGTTCTAGGTCAGTGATGGCTACGCCGGTCTGTCCGACTATTGCTTCAGGGCCAGTTAGTTTGGAACGATGTCTTATCGGGCCGATTACCCATCTGAAATAGAGCCCTGCAACTATGCCAACCGCCACAACCAAGAAAAGCTCCAGCTCCGTTGAAGCAGTCAATGGGGAGGGAGAGTAGCTCAGTCCCTGAGTCAAGAGCAAGATTCCAAATACGCCAAGCGCTACGCCTGCCATCATAGCGAAGCCATGCCCCAGCTTCAGCTCTAGGATTATTAGAAATGCAGCTACAGCAATTACCAAAAAGCCAAGCAAGGAAGCATTGACCACCTCGGCTCCCACCAGTCCAGCTACAACGGCCAAGACACCTGTGACTGAAAGGATGATTGTAGGATGGTAGATGTCCGCTACTATGGCAACTACACCTAGAAGCATGAGTATGCCATCGAGGATGGGGTTGCTCAAGGCGCTGACAAACTGTTCATAGACGTCTTCGTTCAGAATCACCTGCGGCTTGCCAGAGAGACCGAGAATGGCAATCGCCGCATCAAGTGAATCAGCAGATCCGTCCACGAGATGGTACCTGATCGCAACGTTGGCCGAGAAAGCCTGGTCTCCTTGAACCATCTCGTACGCCATTGTCTGATTTCTCCCCCATCTTTCGGCAAGACTCGTCATAAGGTTCAACATAGCGCTCTGTGTATGATTCTGCTGCAAAGTCGATCCTCCCACCACTATTGGCGTGCTCGGGCCTATCGCTGATCCAGGGCCCATGAGTATCTTGTTGCTCGCCATTGCTATGTAACTACCTGCAGATGCTGCTAGGCCGTTCGGCACGACTAATGTGTAGACCGGTATGCCGGATTGATTAGCCAAACCGATCGAGGATACAATAGAGATCATGTCGCCGAGTAGTCCACCCGGAGTGTTCATTGTGATAACTATAGCCGAAGCGTTTTGATCTATCGCGTACTGCACAACTCTTTTCACGAACTCCGATGACCCCGGATCCACGGGAACATTGAAAGTCGCTACCACAACGGAATCAGAGGACGGCTTTGCAAGCACATCCGTACTAAGCTGTCCGAGAACCAGAACGATGAGTGGAATGATCAGCCAAACACAGGACTTGCGCATATTAATTTCTTCAACTCTGTATCTTTTCTGGCGAGGGCGGACTTCGTTGCCTCGACATGTCACCCTGAAGATGCGAGTGCCATATTGTCTCGGAAGAAATGAGTTAGATGTTGAGTTATTCTAGGTTGAGAATCGATCGCTAGAGGGTCAGATGTTTCTATTCCATATCTTCACTTTTTGTCTTCCATCTGCTTTGCCATCTTGATCAGCTCTTGGATGCCGAATAGACCGTATGCTGGCAGCGCGCTTTCTGGTGGTCCAGCGGGCGGAAGATTGACTGGTATAAGCATGATCGCATTCTTTCCTTGCAGTCCCAACTCATAGACTATGTTCATCCACCTCAACTGAAATGCACGATCGTTGCCCTTGTAAAGGTCTGCTGCCTCTACCATTTTCCCGGCTGCCTCGAATTCTGCTAGTGCAAGGGTTACTCTTGCCCTTCTCTCTCTTTCAGCTTGAGCTTGTCTGGACATTGCTTCCTGCAGGGCTTGCGGAATTTGCACATCACGTATTTCGACTGAGGTAACCTTCACTCCCCATGTCTCTGTTTTCGAATCTATGATCCCTCTCGCAATGGATCCTACTTTTTCTCTTTCAGTTAGGAGTTCGTCAAACGTTGCCTGACCCACGACTTCTCTGAGCGTTGTCTGGGCGGACAATTGGGTGGCATTGAGAAAGTCTTCTGCGCCGAGTACCACTTTCTGCAAATCTACAGGCTGGTAGTACATTACTGAGTCCACAACCACTGGCACGTTGTCCCTTGTCAGAGTCTGTTCTGTCTTGAATGAGACTACCTGTAGGCGGGTCGATATTATGAACGGTATTCGGGTGATGAATGGCGGCACGTAGATTACGCCAGGGCCCCTGAGACCTCTATAGCGACCTAAAGTGAGGAGGGGAGCTCTCTCCCATTCCCTTAGGATTCGAATACCGCTGAGAAGTATGCCTAGAATAATCAAAGCTACGAAAATCTCAATTCCAAGCGTCACAACGTCTGCCAATATTTACATCAGCTGTTGCCCTTGCGAGGCAACTAGGCATTTACTAAATGTCACGATATATATGTTCGGTACGTATCGCAAGGCAAACACATGTTCAAGTTCGTTTCGCATTTTTTTCTACCGAAGGAGGACGCGTCTCCGTGCCGTTGACCCACACTACTGTAAGCATCCGAAGCTGATACCGATCTGGAAGTACAAACGATTCCCCAGCAAGGTATTCTGCAAGTGTCTGGTTTGCGGCCGCGAGATGGTGGTTCAAGCAGAGTTTGTTTCATCCGCGACTGTGACTGCTCCGCCACAAGCCACACGTCAAGAAAGTAATTTGAGGCCTGTCTGAGGTGATCGTATGAGCCCACTTCCAACACCCGTGAACTGCCCTCATCCGCGACTTGTGAGGCTCGTACAATTCAAGGGCGAGCATGTCATCTACTATCGGTGCGAACTCTGCGGCACACACCTCACAATACCGGAGCAATAACTCATGACCGAGCAAGAAGACGAACTTGCCTGGCGCGAACGGGTACTCGACGAGAAGGAACATGAGCTGAACAGGATCGAGCGGATGTCGAACAACTGATACAACTCTCTCTCGCTGCCCGATGGAACTCGAGAAGGGAGCATTGGCAGAGCTGAGAGTGTCGAATGTAAGTGAGCATATGCAGCAAGAAACAGGGAATCCCGTGGACCTCGGAGAGACATCGTGAACTTGCAACGCTTATGAGCCGCTTGGCACGCGAGTTTCCTAGCTATCAGCAGAGACTACTGGTTGAGTGTTGCTGGCGATGTCGGAGCTTCTGCTTGGAACCTGCGGTTGGAGCTACGCGGAGTGGGAGGGAATCCTCTACCCATACGCGCAGAACAAGCTCAAACAGTACAGCCAGATATTCCCAACCGCCGAGATCGACTCCACATTCTACGCTCTGCCGAGGGAGGGAACGGTTCTTGGATGGTCCAAGAATACGCCTCCGGATTTCGTCTTCTCAGCGAAGCTACCTCAAACCATCACGCATAAGAAAGCCATCGATCCCGCACGTGGAGTCGATGCGGACCTCAAGCAGTTCTTCGAAGCCATGAAACCTTTGAGAGAGACACGGAAGCTTGCCTGCGTACTTGTCCAGCTGCCTAGCTTCCTGAGGTTTGACGCTGATAGGCTCGAGTCTTTCCTCTCTCTGCTTCCAGATGACCAGAGCTTCGCTGTGGAGTTCAGGCACAATTCCTGGCTGCGGGAAGAGACATTCAAGCTTCTAGAGGAGCAGCATGCGGCGTACACGATAGTGGACGAACCATTACTTCCCCCGGACATCCATGTGACGTCAGACATCGCCTATCTTCGATGGCATGGTAGAGGGACGAAGCCATGGTTCAACTACAGATACTCGGAGGAGCAGCTAACGGAGTGGGTTCCAAGAGTCAAGGAAGCAGCTGGAAAGGCGAAGAAGGTCCTGGGATACTTCAACAACCACTTCCATGGTTACGCGCCAGAGAATTGTCTCCAGGTCATGGAGATGCTCGGCACCACGACTCCACACGGCGCCGCAGCCCTGCGCAGGGTGAGATTGCACGGAAGAGAGAGGGAGGTCGCGGCGGAGTCGAAGGGTCTGGAAGCTTGGACTGGACCAGTCATCGAGAAGGGTGTTGAGAACTTGCTGCTGGACTTCTCAAGTCCAGAGATCCTCGATGAAGCGCGGTCCATACCTGAGAGGGATCTGTCGCTTCGTGAAAATAGCAGGCGACGATTGGCAGCCTACGTTGGAGACACGACCGTGGACATAGATCTTGAGCAGCGAACAATTGTCCACCGCTGTCCAACCTGGTCAAGAGCAGTTACTGAAAAAAGGTTCTGTCCGCATGTTGCCAGGGTCTTCCTGATGGTAGATCCGGAAAGAGCCAGGACCCTGTTGTCCCTCATTCAATCCGGTTCAGGGGACTGGAGGTTCGAGTCGAAGCTCGCGGTCGAGTTCCCGACATAGGGTACCGATATAGGTTTGGTTGCAGATCATGACTGTTGTTTCTGGCCCCAGCCTAGTGGTCTAGGTGCACCATAGTGTCGGTTCAGATTGTCCACTGCTTGTGAGGTCACGCCTTCGTTTCGGCTTTCACTTCGTAGTGCTGCGAGCGTTCATCAAACCGCGCAAGCAAAGCTCTTGCTTGCTGAGGGACAACTGCTACCTCGAAGTCTTCTCCCGCGAAAGCTCGAACAGCTTCCATTGAGTCAAACCACATGACTGTAACAAACTCTACCTCATCACCCAGATTCCGCCGAAGTAAGTGAATTCCACGGTAACCAGGTATCTGACGGTTCCTTATGCCAGCGAAGATCTCACTCTTGAGGAGTGACTCATAAGCGTCAGCGTTCGCTGGCGTAGTCCAGCCATGCCAGACTCGACTAATCATATTCATCTACGTGTCCGTGTGTCCTTCACATGGTTTCTTTGGGTTTGATACCGCAAATGCTTACACTCAAAACTGAACCTGCAAGGTCTCTTATCTCGTCGCGTCGTATTCCTGATTTCTCAATGATCTCCTTCGCGGTCGCATCGTTGCCTATGATTTCCGTGGGGAAAGGTGTCTCATCAACTATCCGTATTTCGCGAAATCCTGCCCGTCTTATTGCCTCAAGGTATTCTTCTTTCTTGATTGCTCCAGCGACACAACCAACGTATGCCTCCACCGACTCCTTTACAGCGTTCGGAAGCTCTTTCGTCAGGACTAGGTCTGAGATCATGAATCTGCCACCTGGCCTTAGCACTCTGAATGCTTCATCGAATACCCTGCTTTTGTTTGGAGCTAGGTTGATGACACAGTTTGAAATGACAACATCGACGGAATCATTTGCGGCTGGAAGGTTTTCGATCTCTCCAAGTCTGAATTCAACATTCTCGTAGTCTCCTTTCTTTGCATTCTGCCGAGCCTTTTCTATCATCTCGGGGGTCATGTCTACGCCGATGACTTTGCCGTTCTTGCCAACCTTGTTGGCGGCAAGGAAACAGTCGAACCCGGCACCTGATCCGAGGTCCAGAATAGTCTCTCCTTCTTTCAGCGATGCAATGGCGACGGGGTTCCCACAGCCTAACCCAAGGTTTGCTCCTTGAGGTACCGCCTTGAGATCATCATCTTTGTATCCTATGTCCTTGCTCACATTCTCTGGACTGCAACAACAGGCAGTATCAGCAGCAGTGCAGCAGGACCTCTCCGTTCCAGCCAGTTCTCCATACTTCTCACGCACAATCTTCCTGATTTGGTCCTCTTTCATCTTCAGACACCTCCGATCCTACTTCTGCAATGTCCCGTTCATCATTGTTCCGAGCATATCTCGCATCATGGCCGCCATGTATTCAACCTTGCCGCTAAGGTTTCCAATAATCGCTTCACTTTCTGTGTTATGATCTCTCTCGTTTTCCTATATTCCTCGATGCCTCGGCCTGATGGATCTTCTATTCCCCAGTCTTCCATGGGTTTCCCGACCGCGGGGCAGGCTTCTGGGCATCCCATCGTGATTATCTTGTCGGCTCTTTGAGCGATTTCTCGAGTCAGCAGTTTTGGATTGAGAGTATTGGTTTCGATTCCTATCTCCTTCAGCGCAGCCAATGCGAGCGGGTCGACCTTCGTTGCGGGCTCGCTGCCAGCGCTGATCGCTCTGATGCCTTCTGGGGCGAGGTGGTTGAAGATGGCCTCGGCCATTTGACTCCTGCACGAGTTCTGTATGCAGATGAATAGGACAGTGGTCAAGTCGGTGTTCCCTTGCTATGGTTCGCTCTCCACTTTCGGCTCAACTGTAACTTGAGACCTGATTGAGTTCGCAACCAAGCTGTACTTCCGCGCCCAATCCAACGCTTTACCCACCCGTCCTAGTGACTCATTCTTGACCTTGATCACGGGTCGCAGAACGGTCTGTTCAAAGGTTGAAGTTCGATCTAGAAGATCAACTACGTGGCCTTCAGCTTCGCATTCGTAAGAGACGAGCTGAATCTTCAACCGTTCAGCGGCCCATATGAACATCAAGTGATAGCACATGTTCAACGCTGCAACAAACCCATCCTCAGGTGTCATGACGCCTGAGCGCCCCTGTAGGGCAGGAGGAGCAGAGAAACTCATCTTGGGGCCGTTGCCGCATGACAACTCGCCGTCATGGCCGCCCGTCCAAACAACCTTCGTTTTGTATGTCGGCACACGCTTACCTCCAGTGGTCTAGGACTTCATCGACTTCCTTCGCGATCTTCTCAGCCGCCTTCTCAGCCAAACCTAGAGCGTCGCTGTCCAGTTTTCGGCGGCCGGATCTTGAGCAGCCTGGATTCCCTGTCAGGTCGGTAATGACTATTGATGATGCCGGCTTGCCGCTGTAACGTTCGGTAGCGGTCTTTGCGCATAGCTTCTCGCAGCCGTCAACCGTAATGGTTGGATAGTGTTTTGCGAATGCTCTCTCTTCTTTGCCTCCTGCAAGAAAAAGCGGAAGGCAAATCGTCACAGTCTCCTCAGGCCTCAGCTTCTCCAGCACTTGGCGCGTTGCCACCCGTGATATGGTGCCCTCGACACATCCTTCTCCGCTACAGGAGATGATGCCGATTTTCTTTTCTGGCAGATCCACCATTACTGTCTACTCCTTTAGTAGTTCGCCTACCTTCTCCGCCACCTGTTTGGCGAGCAGGCTGGCTAGTTCTTGACCGTCGCGATCGAGAAAGGTGACGCTCTTCGGTTTCAGGTTCCTGTTTTCTTTCAGTGTGTCGACGACTCTGAAGCTTGCAGCTAGTTCTCCGCCTGCAAGTTTGACATTCTTTTGGGCGCATTGGAGTGGGCATCCATCAACTGTGATGCACTTGTTGGTCTTCACGAGCTGAAGAGTCTCTTCATCCCCGCTAGTAATGAGAGCAAGGCAAATGGTCTCTGTGACTCCTTTCCTGAGGCTCTCGACGACCTCGTATGTCGCTTCCCTACTCACGCTCCCCAAAGCCTTGCCGATTCCACTACAGGGGATCACAATCACTTTCTTCTCCATCGTAGTTTTCAAGCTACCTAACCTCCAGTTTCTCATGTTCTGTCTCGAGCTTCTTGAGCATCAGTTCAAAATACTCGTCCGCGTTCATCAAGGCCTTGAAGTCGTCCTCAAGATTCCTCGGCGCCAGAATTGCGAGCCAGCCTTCGCCGTAGGGATCTGAATTCACCAGCTCCGGCTTCTCGGACAGTATTCCATTGACCTGGTCGATCGTTCCTGATATGGGGGAAAGCAGTGAAACCGTTGTTTTGGCGGTTTCCAATGTTCCGAATTCCGCTTGCCTCTCAACCGCTGAGCCTTGTCTGACGACCTCAACGAACGCCACATCTCCTCCTGTCCTCTGTAAGAAGTCGCTCAAGCCCACCCTCACTCTGCCGGCTTCGATTTTGGCCCAGAGTCCGTCTTCGGTGTAGTGGTATTCCTTGTGGACTCGAAGTTCGAATTTGTCGAAGACGGTCTGTAGGTATTCACTCACGCCACGCCCGCCTCCGTTGAGCGGTGAGATTCGCAGTCGAAGCAGCAGTCCGTCTCCCTATTGGTCCAGTACTCCTTCTTGCAAGCAGGGCAGGTCGCCTTTCTGAGCCAGTCCCGCTTCGGAGGTGCAGCACGCATAATGTCGAGGAACCTCGAAGTGCATGCACACGTCTTCTGTTGTTGATTCTCCTGCAACGTAAGCAATCTCTCCTTACTCTGGACGCGGCATCGCCGGTATTCTCTCAGCTAACTCGACGCCTTTCGGTCCAGCGAAGAATCTCCGCTTCGCCCAGAGCGATACATTGACGAGGCTAATCAGAACGGGAACTTCAAAAAGTGGTCCTATGACTGCGGCGAAGGCTTGGCCTGAGTTTATTCCGAAGACGCCGATCGCGACGGCAATTGCTAGCTCAAAGTTGTTGCTTGCCGCCGTGAAAGAGAGCGTCGCTGTCTCTGGATATGTGAATTTCATGGCCCGAGACATCCAGAATGAGAGGGCAAACATGATGAGGAAATATGTGACGAGCGGGATTGCGATTCGCACGACGTCCCACGGGAGCGCAAGAATGTATTGGCCCTTCAGCGAGAACATGACCACAATCGTGAACAGTAGACCAATTAGGGAAGTAGGACCGAGTTTCTTCATGAACTGTCCTTCATACCATTCCTTTCCCTTTGCTCGGATCAGAGCGAACCTCGTTGCGATTCCCGCTATGAATGGGATCCCGAGAAACACAAACACAGTCTTCGCGACGTCAAAGATTGAGACGTTCACGACGGCACCTGCCCCTGGGGAAATCCAAGATGAGAGAAGCGTGACGAAGAACCAAGCGTAGACTGAGTAGAGTGCAACCTGAAAGATTGAGTTGAGCGCAACGAGTATTGCGCATAGTTCATTGTCGCCTCCTGCGAGCATGTTCCATACTAGAACCATGGCTATGCATCTGGCGAGGCCTACGATGATGATCCCGATCCTATACTCGGGCAGGTCAGGCAAGAACAGCCAAGCGAGGCCGAACATTAGGAAGGGTCCAACGAGCCAATTCTGGATTAGCGAAACGGCGAACACCTTCCCTCGCCCCGCGAGCTTCGAGAGTTCCTCATACTTCACTTTGGCCAGTGGAGGATACATCATCCACAGCAGGCCGACAGCGATCGGGAGCGATACTGTATCAATTCTAAACGCGTCAAGAATGCTCGCGATCTCTGGAAACGCCGCCCCGACACCTACTCCGACGGCCATAGCCAGAAAAATCCAGAGCGTAAGAAAACGATTCAGAAGGGAAAGACGATGCGGCGCACTTTCTCCCATCTCAGAGACTTCCCTCAATCAGCTGAGAACCCTTCGTCAGCAGAATCTCAACCTTCGCGTCCGCAATTCTGTAGAAGACCCATTTTCCCTCTCGCCGAGATACCACCAAGCCTGACCTTTCAAGGATTCCCAGGTGATGGGATGCAGTTGGCTGCGTCAAGTCGAGTGCGGCCATGACCTCACATGCACAAAGCTCCTCCTCAGCAAGGAGTTGCAAAATCCTCAGGCGAGTATTATCTGCAAGACCGGAGAAGATAGCTTCCAATCGCCTGAGTGTCATATCGTCCGCTTGTTTCGCTCTTCTCTTCAGTTGAGATATTCGTTCGCTAGGTCGGCAAGATCCACGAAGCCCTGAACCCACAAGGCGCCTCACCCTATCTTCAACTGCAACAACACTCATTAGCAATCGGCACCAAATGCTTAAATTCACATTCTTAAATATGTCGTTCGGACAGTTCGTGCCTGGCGACATCAATAATGCAGAACAGCGATGCCCTCTGCATATCGCTAGTAGATGAGCGGCTCAGATGCCTCGCCTGTGCACGTCGCTGTGTGATTGCTTCGGGCAAATCAGAGAATCGACGATCAAACACTTCGCAGGAAAATCCTGACTGTAAGTCCGCGAGAGGCAAGGACCCATGAGATACGTAGGAATACATTGCACTACTTGCGAAGGAAAGCAAGAAGTCAGAATTCTTTCAGGGTTTACAAGAAGATACTAGAGAAACTTGAGGAGATTAGGCAATGAGTACCAGCCTACCCACACACTAAAGGGTCCGATAATGCCTGTCTTCTCCATTATTCGCATATTCTTATTTTGGTCTCAGTTGGACTGCTATGGTTTCGGAAACAGTTCGCTTTTGAAGGCGCCCCGATCGGTCACACACACACAAAGAAATCACGCCTAAACGACGGTTCAAATTACGATGCTCGCACAGGAATGGAGGGGTGGGTTTTCGTTGGGTTTTGGTTCGCAAATTGAACCCGTACCTTACTGCAAATCACCTTACGAAGATATGTCCCCAGGGAATTGCGATTATGTCCCCTATGACGAACGTTACGTACAGGGCGCTCATTGTCATTGCGAACGTAGGCAGTTGCCCCGTCAACAGATGCGGAATGATAATGGCCACGAACCAAATCAGCTTGTATGTGAGTTGCAGGAGCAGAACAGGCGCGAACTTGACTGGGGAACGTAGCCCAAATGCGAGCAAGATTCCTTCCGCCAGCCAAACACTGTAGACGATTCCCGCCAAGAATGGTTCCTCAGTCGGATATCCTAAAGCAGAAAGCATCGTACTGGGAGCAAGAAGAAGGGCAAAACCAAGAATCCCACCTGTGACGATGGTGTAGACGTACATGAACCGCAGGCGGTTCGGATGAACCTTTGGCACACCAACTTCAGTTCTTAGCCCACTCACCTCTCTTTTCCACCCCCTCGCCAATCAGGCGAATGCTCCGCCATTACATCGACGCCGGCCCACTATTTACGTGAGAGGGCGTCGTAGTCTGAACCTTCGCCCGTCGTCGTTCGTTTGATCTGTGTGTGGGTACCTTGGTGCGCACATCGTAAATTGAACCCTTGATCGCCGTCGTTTCAGGTAGTTTTGTTGTGTGTGTGCCTACCACACACGAGGACTAGAGACTTTTCATCCCTTCACACACAAAATAGCGCCAGCCGATGGTTTAAGTTTGGATGGTCGCTCCCCCATGAGATTGCATTCTGCAGATTCTAGACCTCTTGGGCAATTGGGACCGCTAGATTGCCAGGAATCTTGTACTAGGGTGGTCATGCATCTGTATAGATGAAGGCCACACTATCGCCAGACTGTACGCTCCAGTTGAAGTTTGGAGGCGACCCAATGTTCCACCCCCATACGTATCCGTTAACGGGCATCTCGATCGTTTCGACCTCTTCGCCGTAAGCGTTGAGCACCTTCGCGATTGGTGTGCCCTTCTTCAGTTTAACCCCGACATCAACGAGGCGGTTGACGAGTCCTCCCCTGTTTGCAATGGCCATCCCGTGAAATGCGAAGTTGCCTTGGAAAACCATAGCTTCAGTTTGCGGCTCAACTGCTCCTGGGATCATTTCAAGCTTCTTTAGGACGTTCATTAATCCTCTCACGCCTACTCTTACGCTCGTCCATTTCTCGTCTAACGTCAAGTCCGTTCCGGCTTCGAGTTCGGGTGTGAATGCGGGGACTCCGTGTGACATGCAAACGTCTATGTATTCCACGTCACCGGGTTTCATACCAGCAAGAGCGAACTCGCCTTTTGGCCTGATGATTGTTAAGCCGAAGGCTTTCGCAAGTTCGAGCGCTCTTGCTTCAATCTTCTTGTTGTCGCTGTAACCTACGAAGGAGAAATGGAGGCAGGGCTTGACGTTCTCATGAAGGTCCATCACTAGGTCAGCAGTCCTAGATGCGTTCTCCCAAATGAAGTTGGCAAGCCTGGAAGTTATCGACCCATCTTTACTGCCGGGATAAGCGACGTACATGTTGACGTAGTCATGCGGTGAAACATATTCGCCCCACTGCATTCCCAAAGGATTGGAGATGGGAAAGGCTACGATGCTTCCCTTCAACTTCGTCGGGTCAATCTTCCTAGTTACGATCTGAACCGAGGCGTAACCGGCAAGTTCCGTGGGATGCGTTGCGCAGTTGATTACAACCTTAGGCCCTTCATGCTGCCCGTTAACTAGAATTACAGGAAGATGAACTCGAGATCCATCTCTTAGTTCAACCCAGGTGGCCGGGCCATATTCTTTCTTACCGGGTTCAGCTGAGACGTCGCCAACTTTCATAACTTGCTTCATAGAATTCGACTACCTCTCGATACCGAATTTAAGCGTTCTTGGAAGACTTTTGTCACAACAATTGGGATATGCGTGAATGTTTACTGAATTTGGCTATGGGCCTCTCTAACAAAGGAGCTAGAATCTTACCTTGTGGCATGCGAAGGAGTCTCAATTTCTGACAATGCCTCGCGCAGAGACCGTCGCTTCCTTTTGTCAGATCGGCTCTCCGCCAGCGACGCGCGGGAGGAGGCCAAGAACTTCGCAAGAGTTGTGTATCTTGGTTGTGAGGCCATGTATTCTCGCGCGTCCCTAATGCCTCCCGTTCTCCAGAAGATAGCTCCTTTGCAGACATGCGAACCACTTGCTCGCTCACGCTGGACCCAATCAAACCGCAAGTTCAATTTCCGCATTTCGTGTCTCTCCAAGCATTCCCGTACTCCGATGACACGGCAATTTGAACCGTCGTGCGTCGTCGTTTGATTTTTTGTGTGTGTGGGTCAGCTGGTGCGCTCAATCAGCATCCAACTTGATTGAGAAAGCAACTCTATTCTTCTTCTCGAAAAAGCCAAGAATTCTACCATCTAGCCCCTGCTTAGAGTTTACCAGCTTGACGATTCTTTTGCCATCTTCTCCATCGATCCGAGTAGCTTTTCCCTTGAGCCAATCCCCCTCTATTCTGCCGAACCTTGCACAAGGCGCTAAACGAACGACAGGATTCCTTCGAAGCCTCTTCACCTTCCAAGATTTTGCCGGCGAATGAAAATAAATCAAGCCGTTTTCCTCTACAAACCAAACGGGAGTCCTAACTGCTTCGCCGTTTCTCTTGCATGTCTCAAGACTAATGAATTTGGCTTTCGATAGCTGGTTAGCCATAGTCAACGATAGCTCGCCACAGCTCTGCGACATAAAAGGTCAATGCTTCCAACCTTACGCCCGCGGCGAACGTCCATTCCGAGTGTACGGGAAAGTTAGGGAGAAGCTTCTTGCAGTCTAGCTTCTCGTCTCTCGCGTCGTCCCTTTTTCCAGAACTTTCTCTTGGATGGCATGCTATGATATTCTCGTGGAATTTGTTGTTGCAAAGGTTACCATAAGGTTCGATGCGCGCACACACAAAATTGCTCAGATCGACGGTTCAAATTTGGGTTTTTATCGTTTTCCCCCCTTTTCGCACTTTTACACGGGAAGTCTGAAAACGACTGGAATGGTTGAAATAATGTCATCATCTGGTTTTGGTTGAGCGGCAGCGTGGTTTCTGCTGCATTAGTTATTGAAAGAAGAGGATTTCTCTCGGAATTGTCTAGTGTTTCTTGCGGGAATAATACATGAATTACACGGGAAAATGTAGCGCTCAATGCTTTTCAAAGCAAGAAGAAAATGCTTGCCTGTTTCTTACGTCGTCTGAGGAATCTGCGTCGTAATCTGGACTTGATTCTGCGTGGGCACCATGGGGCATACACACGAAAAGACTCCTCCTGCTGCTCCCTCATCTTTCTCGTGCTGCTGCCACATTCTAGCTTCCTGCAGCCGTCATCTTCTTCCTCCTCCTGCTGCTGACTCCTCCTATCCTCTTCCGCCGCCTCCTCACCAGGCGACGCCGTCTCCACTTTCCGTCGCCTCGCACCTACTGCCTAGGTGCCTACCATCTATCCGTTTTCACGATTTGGCGAAGCAGGAGAAACTGGTACTCCCCATGTCGTTCCGATGCTCTCAGACAAGATGCAATAGTGCAAAGTGAGAGTTCAGAAACCCTTAAGGAAAAGGCTCCGTACTGAATTTGAGCGACGAAAAGTCGTTGAAAGCGGCATCAGTCGTCGTTGTCCTGCTTCTTCTAGGTGTCCAGTCAGCGTTGGGCAGAGTTGCTTGTCCTAGGTGATAAGCGCGGGTGCCTCGTTTGAGTAGAAATCGGCTCTTGATCGCAGTCGCAATAATCATCTTGGCCTTTTCTATGGTTATCGCCGGATACATCTATGTCTCGCCTCCCGTACGGAGTGAGTTGAGCATTACCGCTGAGGATCATGAGGCACCGTTCACGGGTCTAATGATTCTCTGTCCCAGCAAGGCTCGCGAGTTGGGCCTATGCACTCCTGGTGAGAGAGGCCTCCACGCCAAGTATAGGCTTGTGGTTCAACCTCCGCCTCCACCAGAAGTCAGTCTCCGACTCGAATGCAGACTATTCGAGAAAGCAAAGTATTCACCCTTCGATAACCCGCTTTTTCCCGTTCGGCGCGACTGGCCGTTCGCGATACCAATACCAACCAAGGATGCGACGAGCAATTTCACCTGTAGCTATACGCGAACCGGTGAAGGCACATTTGACCTTGATCTCGCCTTCATTGCCGATCCAGAAAACGGGCTGTCGATAGCACAGTACGTGCTGATTGTCACAATCGGATATGATGAGCCTTTGCTGCCATTTGGGCTGCTCACCCGAAACGTAAACGCCACCAATGTAGGAGATCTCTGCCTTCTAGGCTACAACCTCGGCAAGCATCCGCGGCCGGACACGCCAGAAAGCGAGAAACTACTTGGAGAGTTCTCGAGCTGCGATGAAGCAGTACTATGGCAGAGGGAATTGCTGCATATTCCTCCACGTCCTCACTCTCGCGTAGATTCAGGCCTATTGAGAGTGCTACCTACGATAGATGGGTCCATGAGTCCTGGTGAGTGGTCTGACGCGGGGAAGCTATCTCTTGGCGGCGGCAACGTAGATGTGGATCTCTACGCGAAGAACGACAAAGACTTCCTATATGTTGCAGTGCAAATAACCCCAAGCGTACAAACAGCTGCGTCCAGCCGTTTCGAGGTCCGCCTATATTTTGATGTGGACCATGACTACACGTGGGTCGCAGGTAGAGATGTGGTTTATGTCTACTCGTCGAATGCAAGTTACAGTGGATTCATCCGCTACTCCGACGAGTGTCGCCTCAACTTTCTCTCCCTAGTCAGCGACTACTTCGGTACAGCAAGCTACAGCAAGCTACCCTTCTGCCTTACGCCTCTGAACGAGCCAGGGGCCATGCAAGGCCGTTATCATGAGCAGCCTGCTGGCCATTGGGTAGTGGAGATGAAGATACCTTTGCGCGGCGAAGGCGGAATCATGACCGAGCCTGGGCAGGTCGTCGGGACGGAGGTCGGGATTTGGGGTGGCTCCGACAATTACAGGGATCCCGGCTTCTATGGGCGGTATCCCGGGTGGGGCGGGACCCAGTTAATCGACCTCGCACTTGCTTCGGGATAGCCCAGTCTTCCTTACCGCCTCCGTATTACACGTGGACTTCCACGTCCCTACTCGCTGTTCCACGTGGCAACGAAAAATCAGCCCTTATGTTATATCCCCGGTCCCTTGGTGCGGGCAACCAAATTTGAACCTTTTATTGTTAGGACGTCCTTTCGAAAGACGAACTCGAGTTGACAATCTTTCCTTTTGAGAGAAACGACAACGGTCCAATTCTATTCAGGCGAACGTATTGTGTGCGCATGTGAAGCAATTGTCTGTGCAGGAATCCGTGTGGATTATGGCCTGGGCTTTCCTTTGTCCGCAGAAGCCGTATTCATTCTCCCAGTTAATGCCTATGTGACGCAGTTGGCTTTCCATGACTCTGGCCTGCTTGCTTTGCCGTATGGCTTCTCGGATCTTCAGCATGTGATGCACGGTGTATCCGTTGCCTTTCTCTACATAGAGTTCCAATAACTGTCTAGGTGTGCCCCAGAATCCATGAGTAGCATAGCGCACGACATCCTCTGCTAGATCTAGGCGTTCTAGGTTCTGTTTCAGGTATTGGCGAAGATCACCATGTGATTCCGCTTCTTTCTGGACCTCACGACTGAATATAGCGTATACCTTGGGCCTGATTAGGAGAAGCAGACCTTCGCAGTCGAGCTTCAATCCACCTAATGCATTGCTCTCAGGAATTTCCTGAGTTATCTTGAATGAATCTGTTGCACAATCGATTGCATTGTATCTGTGTAGGTCGCTATGAAGTCTGGCTCTGCACATGCTTGTTATCCATGAGGCAACATGAGGAAGATAGAGGCCTCCTGCACGATACAGAATCCTGTTCCTGACAGCTCTCTGTTGCGACTCATCCCAGACTTGTTCAGGCTCTTCCCGAAGTACAGTTTGCCAGTTCAGGAGTTCGCGGGCAAGATCAGAAATCCTGTTCTGCGGAACCTCTTCACTGCCGCGCTACAATGGCACGAGATGTCACTGATCTTTCTCATGATGACGCTGGCTTGGATGAGTAACGGATCTGCCAGCTACCCAATCGGTGGATCTCTTCCTCTTGCGAAATCGATCGAAGAGAGGTTCCTCAAGCTGGGGGGCAGGATCAGCTACCGAACGAAAGTGTCAAAGATACTTGTAGAGAACGATCGCGCTGTTGGAGTTAAGCTGGCAGATGGGACGGAGCACAGAGCCGACATCGTGATCTCTGCAGCAGATGGTCACTCAACAATCTTCGAGTGGCTAGACGGCAAGTATGTGGACGACGAAATCAGAGGATACTACGACAAGCTGCCAGTGTTCCCTCCAATCATCTTCGTCGGTTTAGGGGTCGCTGAGGATTTTACAAAGGAACCCATCATGGCCAGTTACCCGGTCAAGAACCCAATCAGAATCGGCAATAGCGAACATGAGAGAATCGCCCTCACGAATCATAGTTTCGATCCAACCCTTGCGCCCACAGGGAAGACGGTGCTGACCATCATGATTCCAACTGACTACGTCTTCTGGGAAGAAATCGGTCAGGACAGGGAGAAGTATGATGCTGAGAAAGCACACGTGCAGGAAGCGGTCATCAACGCAGTCGTTGAGCGGTATCCGGACATCAGATCCAAGATTGAGGCTGTTGATGTTGCGACACCGCTGACGTTCGTGCGTTACACAGGCAACTGGCGCGGATCATACGAGGGCTGGCAGTTCACGAGAGAGACGATGCGTCTGAACATCAAACCGACACTGCCTTCCCTTTTCAACTTCTACATGGCCGGCCAATGGCTCTCTCCAGGCGGCGGATTACCCGGCGCGGCCCTGTCCGCAAGAAGAACAGTCAAGCTGCTATGCAAGAACGAGAAGATACCATTCAAGACCAGTACGCCGTGAATACACCATTCGCGAGCATCGTAATTTGAACCGTCGGCGTTTCGCTATTTTGTGTGGGTCTCGTGGTGAACTAGTCCCTCAAGACCCTAACGACGAACTAGCATCAGATCTTCTTGAAAGAATAAGGGCACAACGAGCGACAATGACGAAAGAAGGAAAACATCGCTCAGAGGAATTCGGTGGTTATTGCAGGATTAAGGAACAAACACCTACCAGATATTAGCACTTCACATGTTAAGAACCCCCCGCCCTCGTCGTGCCCTACCGAGCATTGTTCGGTGTAGTCGCCATCGTCGCAGTCGCGGTTACTTGCGAGTGACCTGAGAGCTCAGAACTCTAGCCTCCTCATTCTCGATTCTGATGAGGAGAGAGGGGAGTTCGTTGTCGGGTGGCTTGGTGTGCACACAGAACTGCTTGGTCAGCCTTCGCCTTTGAAGTACTTCCGTTCCATTGACTTAAGGAACCTTAGTCCTTCTGATGCTATCGCGTCTGCGCTTGGGGCAATCTGTCTCCATATCGCTGTGCTGGCTGCGACGCTCTTGATCTCCGGAGTGAAGGATTCAAGAGTTATCCATCTATCATACCTTATCTTCGAAAGTGCTGTGAAAACTGCGTCCCAGTTGACGTTTCCAGTTCCAGCCACTCCTCTATCGTTTTCGCAGCAGTGCATGTGACAGAGAACTTTCCCGCTTGCCACTATCGGATCATAATAGTTCTTTTCTTCTATGTTCATATGGAAGGTGTCTAAGTGAACTCCTACGTTTGGTTCACCTACTTCCTTCACTAATTTGATGGCATCAGCAGCTGTGTTGAGGAAATATGTCTCAAATCTGTTTGCGGGTTCGACACCAAGCGTGACGCCGCGCTCCCTAACAAGCCTGCACGCCTCCCTGAGACTCTCTACTGAACGATTCCATTCCTCATCCGTGCGGCCTGTGCCGGTAAGCTTCCCCCACGCGGCATAGGTAACTCCTGTAACGAGATTGCCGTCAAGTTCGGAGAAGAGTTCGGCGGCTTTCTCCAAATGGTTGACCCCTTTCTTTCTGGTCGCCTCATTTGGGCTCGTAACGTCCGTCTCTCTGTCCAGGCAGGTACATCCTATGCATTCGAGTTCAGCGTCCCGCAAAGCC
>Ga0116124_1000929_pt1 | contig 24363 bp, 19 predicted proteins | sample June2015DPH_13_1_2_FD_89728 | JGI IMG/M metagenome (GOLD analysis project Ga0116124, IMG submission 89728) | Peatland microbial communities from SPRUCE experiment site at the Marcell Experimental Forest, Minnesota, USA - June2015DPH_13_150 | ecosystem: Environmental > Terrestrial > Soil >... | reverse complement strand
TCTAAATACTCCTGCCAGGAGCTTGGGCTTATGGCGGCAGCCGCGGAGGTAAGGGAATCTTCGCTGGGATCAAGGTCCTGCCACGCTCTGCCCACTTGACGTTCGAACCGGACCTCAGGCCAGTCGCTTACCCGGTGGAGCGCGCCGTCGTGCGGCCAAACGAGCTGAACTGGCGGAGAAACCGTGGCCTTTATGCGAGTTTTCATGCCTGCCATCATAGTCGCCGCTTGGGACATTGCTTGTCCCAGGCTAAAAATTCTGCTGTAATGGCCGGCATGCCACCCCGCGCCTCGCTCTCCAGACCCCCACTCGAACGCATGCTCCGCATCCACGAGGAACTGCGGCGCGACGCCCTCATTAATTGCACCAAGCTGGCCCGAACGCTGGAGGTCTGCCGCAAGACCGTCGTGCGGGACATCGCATTCATGCGAGACCGGCTGGATCTGCCGATTGAGTACGATCCACAGATCCAAGCCTACCGTTACACCCAGCCGGTGAACGCGTTTCCGACCGTTCAGGTGACCGAAGGTGAACTCTTGGCGATGCTGGTGGCCCGGCGCGCCTTGGAGCAGTACCGGGGAACCCCGTTTCACCGGCAGTTGGAAATCGCTTTCGACAAGCTGGCAGCGGGCTTAAGGGACCGGATCTCCTTTTCTCCCGCCGACGAGCTGCGTGCCGTATCCTTCAAGAACATCGGCTTCGGGAAAGCCGACCTTGCGGTGTTCAATGCGTTAAGTGGCGCGGTGCTCCGCCAAGTCGAGGTGGAGTTCGACTACCGCAAGCCTGGCGAAAAAGGGCCAACACGTCGGCGAGCGCAGCCGTACCATCTGGCGTATCGCGAAAACCTCTGGTACTTGGTCGGATTTGATGTCGAGCGGGAAGCGCTGCGTACCTTTGCCGTTCCCCGCATCAGCAATGTGCGCGTAGGGAAAACCAGCTTCTCGCGACCCGAGGGCTTTTCTCCGGAGAAGTTCTTTGCCAACGCCCTCGGCGTACTGGGCGGAGAAGAGGATTACACCGTCGTGATCCGATTCAACGCGGCGGTGGCGGACCGGGTGCGCGAACGTGAATGGCATGAATCACAGCAAATGCGTGATTTGCCATCAGGCGGGCTGGAGTTGCGCATGCGCCTCGGAGCGCTTGCCGAGGTAGAGCGCTGGGTCCTTGGGTGGGGTGCTGAGGCTGAGGTCGTGGAGCCTGCGGAATTGAGGGAGCGGATTCGTAGGACAGCCGCGTCTTTGGCCGCAGCTTACCGGGCGAATTGAGGGGCTTAAGCGCCAACCGCGTCAGTGGTTTCGAACCAGATCCATCACCCGCACAAACGGCAGGGAGCCGTCGTCAAACGTCGCCTGGGCACTCTCAATCTCGGCCGCGGTAGGTAGACCGGTGATATTCAATTAGGCGGTTAAGCCGATCTTAGGGCCGATTCGACTCAGACTCGCATTGGGCTGGGACAGCAAGGATTCCCTCACGCGGATATTCGCCGAGATCCTGCGCGAGGCGCACGGCGCCTGAAGCTGGCCAGCGTGTTCCTTAGGACGGCCGGGATCGCCCCGCTTCGCCCTGACGAATGTTTGGTAACAGGCAAACGGCAGGTTCGGCTGGCCCCAGAACTGCGGAAGGGCGATTCCAAATTCCGCCCATTACTCACGCGTCCGCCAGCCACTATTCAGGCCAGTCCTCCGGGCCCACGGACAGAGCTGAACCTCACACGGGTACAGGCAGAGACATGCCGGCATGCCGAGCATGCAATGAAGCGAGGGCTTAAGAAACCACAGCGGGTAAAGGATTCGAATGGATTAACTTGCACAGCGCCGGTGCCGAGGCTGAACGGTCCGCCGGATCCCCGTTGGTCACGTATCCAGCATATCCCATTCATCGCCTAATACCCAACGAAGGGCGGACAATTTCCCATTGATCATCCCCCATTCAAAATCACTCCACGGCCCGAGGTTTTTCCTTCCGTATTTCTTCTCCATGCGCTGGGCCGATTTAACCGCTCCGCCGAGAATCTCGCGCTGGATAGTGTGCTGGCTGTTCGCAACCGACCATTCTGCTTTCTCGACCACTTTGATTTTTCCTCGGGCGATTTTGTAGCGCAAGTTTTGGTGTCGGTTATACCAAACTTTATCCACTAGTTCGCTGATCGCCGCGACAATCTCGGAAGCCCGCCGCGAACCCTCGTTCCACTCTACTGCCACTGCAATATCGGAGACGAGCCCGGGTTCGATGCGCCGCAGGGCGTCGCCCAAAGTGATGAAATACAGCGAGCGGATCCGCGAGAATACCCCGGCAATGTCCGGATGTGGGAGCCGGTTGTTTCCAGTGGGATGGCTGAAGTCCTTTGTATTGTGAGTGACAAAACCGAACCGGACCCCCGCCACGCGCGGCGCCGAGACCACGGACGCGTACACTTCGATCAAAATCGCATCATCAATACCATTCCGTTGGCGGTGAAACGGCGCTCGCTTCTCGATGGCTCGCTGCATTGCGCGGAGTTTAATCGCGTCGCTTACCTCGATTACCGTCGAGCGCTGAAACAATCGTTCAATGCGGGCGATCGCCTCCGTCGCCGCGTCGCCCAAGCTCGGTAATCGGTGGTCGATTTCGTTCAGTTCCGCAAGCGCGATCCGTTGGTGCCGGCCCGATCCGAATTTGCCCACGAATTCCCGGGCACGCTTCAGGGTGCTGGATATGCTGCGGGTCGCATCCTCGGCCACCCGGGCCTTGTTGCGCGCGAATTCATCCAGGATCGGCTGCGGCAGGATGAGTTCAACTGATTTCCCATCGATCAACTCCTCCAGGGCCTGCAACAGCGGCTCTTGTTGCGAATCCATCGCGAGGTCGAGCCACACACAGGTATCGATCAAAAGCCGAAACATACTGCGGAGACAAACCCGGGATGGCGACGGACGCGAACTCGAAAGGGCTTACCTGCGCCGACCAAGGCGCGGAGTATCCGGACCTAGAGTTGAATCAGATCGAAATATCCTTTCAGCTCATCGAGCATGCACTCGTAGAGAAAGTGCCACAGCCAGCCGACCAGGTAATGGGGAAGAAACCAGCTCAAATTATCTATTTTAAACGTTAGCCTGCCCCCATACTCTTCGCTTCCGTGGCCGCGTTGACGTCAACCGCTATTTTGCTGGAGCAAATCGCCGACGGAGGGGAATTCGAGCGACTCGCGCTCGCATGCCTCCGGCAAATGTCGCCTGGCGAATGCGGCACGGTTATCCACCAAGGCGTGAACGCCGAGGGCAAACCGGTCCCCGCGCCGTTGGATGGCTTCACTCAAGTTCCATGGCAAGATCCCCCGTTATTCGTAGCCATTGCCTGCACCAGCGAGAAGGCGGGCACGCTCCGTCTGAAGTGGCTTGGAATCGCCAAGAAACCGCGTCGAGCGAAGTTCGGAAAGCCGACTAAGGCGAAGGACGCATCCGCCGATATTCCGAAGGCGATTGAATCTGCATACCGGTGGAGGCGGCAATTTCCAACTGCCCGCTTCAAACTCTTTCTCGTGACCAATCGTGGTGTGGACGATGTCCTTTTGGCCGACGTGGCAGCCGAGCTCATTCCAGCGAACATCACGTTTGAGATCGTGGAGCGTAGCCGCTTGGCGGAATTCTTGGATACCTCGGCTCCGGGGCAGTTTCTCCGAGAGGTCTTCCTCCGCGTGCCGGCCGTCACTCTTTCGCGAGGACTCCTGCAGGAGTGTGGACGTCGCCTACTGGCAGACCGGCGGCATCATCCGGATTTGCAGCGGATAAAGTACCTCATTCCGCGGCCAGTAGAGGACGAACTGCGCACGGCCTGGAATAATGCGCAAACCGCGTTGATCTGGCTTGTCAGCGAGCCTGGGAAAGGGAAAAGCCTCGCCGCATGCCGGGAATTGGAGCGGCACAGCAACCAAGACGGGCTGGCCCTCTGGCTCACGGAAAGCGACATCCAGGCATCTACCACACTCGGAGAGGCGATGGTACGAGCGATCATGCGGATCAAGCCCTCGCTCCGTTGCGACGACAACTCCGCGGTGTTGAATCTCGGAGGGCCGGCGGACCGAGTGCTCGTGTTGATCGACGATCTCAACCGCAGTGATGACCCGGCTGGGAATTTCGCCAAAATCCGCGGCTGGGCGGAACGTCTGATGGGCGACACTGGCGGCGAAGACGGGAGCAAGGAATCGAGCGTGGTGTTGGTGTGTCCCATTTGGCGTCGGCATCGCAGCGGTGTGGCAGCCTCTGAGCGCAAGCTTCCCCATTGGGAAGCAGAGATTGAAGTGGGTGATTTCACCGAACCGGAGCTTGTCGCCTTGGGTCAGACCATGTCGCTAAGCCTTGCAGAGCAATCAGCCATCCGTGCGATAGCGGGCAACGACCCCTATCTCACGGGTTGGCTGTCAACTACTGCGCAAGAAGGCACATTCAGCGCAGGCGACTGGGTGAAACTCGGCGCGGCCTTGTTGCTCGACAAGCAGCTCGACAATATCGCGGCGGTTTCCCCCGGCGTTGGCCGCGACGAATTGGGGCATGCAGTGCGCGCGGTGGGGCGCTGGATCCTGGAGAATCGGCAGCTTCGTCCCGAGTGGACCACCGTGGTGAATGCATTCTCGACGACTAAACACATGGTCGCACTCCGGGCGCTGATTGCCGACGGGCGCCTTCTCCATGAATCCGAGGGCCGCTTGACCTTCTCTCACGACCGCTTGCGCGAGATGTGGCTTGCACGTGCCGTGCCGGAGGCTTTTGCCGCCGAGGCTGTCCATGGCGAAGTGCACTATGCGGAGATCATTGGCCGGGCAGCGGCCGACGGTGCACTGACGCCGGAACAACTCGACAAGCTAGTCAGTGCCAATCCGCTGGCGCTGTTCAGTGCTTGGCAATTGGTGTGTGCCGCACCTGGACGCGAGTCGCGCGCTCAGATACTGGAACGGATTAGGAAATGGCTGCGCTATCGATCCGGCGAATTCGATGATACGGATTGGCTCAATTGGGAGATTGCGCGGAAACTGGAGCAGTGTGACGGGCCTGAGATATTGGAGATCGCTGCACAGTTACGGCCCAGCCAGACGCTCTGGTGCGCCGCGTTGCGCAATGGCTCGGCCAAGGCGGGGCGAGAGTATTTGCAACGTAACCTAGACTTCGCCTTTCCTCCGATAATTGGCGATGCCCGGTTCGCGTCGGCAATCGGCGTCGCCAAGAATCGCCATCAGAGCGGCCTGCTCAGGGAATTGCACCAAGAGCTTTCCGATGCAAGTTCAAGCGCGGAAGTGAAGAATTCGGGTATTCTGCTTGTCGGTTATCTCGGTTTGGCTGAAGGTGGGTCGTGGTTGCTCGAGATCTGGAATCGAGCGACCGATGCGGAAAAGAGAGAATGGATTGCCGCGATGCTGTGGTCATCGGCGAGGTGCCTTGGTGAAGGAGCGATCCCGGTTTGGAAAAGTGTACTAGAGGTCTGGCAATCGATGCCGGAGGGGAAGAGCGAAAACGACGGTTCTCCGCGCTGGAATGTCGCGTATCACCAACTGTATGGATGCCGCGACGATTGGCTCGATGATAAGATGGTGGCATGGATCGAACAGCAGATTGCTGACCGCCATGCCCTGAAAGGCGAGCTAGCGTCAATTCTCAGATCGGTGGATACGCCAGCTGCGTTGGAGTATGCGGTTCGAGAGGCCGGAGCCAACCGGCGGAACAATCCTGCTAGCCGAGGAATGGGTTGGTGGTTCGTCCATGAACGATGGAGTGTAGATCGTGGGCGGAAGCCGCTTTCTTCTGCGAGCAGAGCGAGGTTAAAGGCCATTTGGGATTCAGAGGAGGAGCCGATCGAGGACCGTCAAGCCGCGTTTGCCTGTTGGCTCACAAACGCCAGGGCCGAAGACCTACCGGTCTTGCGTGGGTTAACTGAAAACTCCCCGCTCCAAGAGCAGGCTTTGCCAGCCCGCATGCGTTTGCGCGATGCCGGTTGTGTCCCAATTTTGCTGCGACTGCTCCCAACACACCGTTGGTGGTTGACCATGGTTCCGTCCGTCTGGACCAAACAGCTGCTTGAGGTGGTTACCGTGATGCTGAAGGATTATACGAGCGGCCCTCAATCGGACTGGGTTCCGGATGCCTATGAGTTGCTCATCGCCATTCCACCGGCTGATGCCGAGGCACTGATCTTCCAGCATGAATCCAAGTTCCGGAGTGACGCAAAAATTCTACAAGCGGCCATTCTCGTCGGGACACCTCGGCTGCACGACTGGGTTAGAACGAACGCGACGACACAATCGGGAATTCGTGATAAGGTGCTAGAGCATGTCTTCATGGAGATCTGCATGGGTCGTTCGTATCAGCCTCGTTGGGTTTCGAGACAGCGATACTTATGTAATCTAGAGCCATTCTTAGATTGGCTGACGCCAGAGGAAAGGAAGCACTCTATGCAATATGGACCTCGTGAAGACCTCGAATGGTGTCGCCAACATATATTGCCGAGGCTACCTCCTGAGGAACGCAAGGCGCATGAGTTGTCGGAAGAAAACCTCCTCGCGCTGATGCCCCGACTCGGGGAACGCAACCACCCAAGGTGGTATGCGGAGTATTTCATTGAAGCCGCTCAAAGGCATGGCTGGCGCGAGCGGGACCTGCTCCGTATCTTAGTGGCCTGGGTCTCCGGAAAGAACGACGACGCACGCTTCCTGTTGCTAGCCGCTTGTATCGGAGCATGCGGCATCCGCTCTGATCTTCCGACGTTGAATTCCCTGCGAGAATTAGCCCCATCGCGAGAGCGGACCAGCGCGCAGCGGGAGGCCGAAATCCAAGTGCGACGACGGGTACTCTGACCGGTGCACTAAGCCCCTGAGCGACCACGTTGGATAAATAGCCAGAAGTTGCGGATGACGGGTTGGTCGGGCAGCCTGGCGGCGTGGTGCCCCAAAATTCAAACGAAGGCTCAAGCCGCGTCGCGGTAGTAGTAATTGAACATTCCGCCGAGGCGTTCTCTGCGACAGATTCGTCTTTGGGCTAACTGTTGCATTCCTTCCGCAGCTGCTGCGTGAGCTTGGCCTGCCAGTCATACCGGCGTAGATCGTCGGCCGTCACATCGAAACGGGGGCCATCACTCATTCCGTGAATGCCTAGCGGACATTGGGCCTTCCGCAAAACCGGAAGCGCATACGGCGAGGGGCTTGGGCTGGGCCGCCCCTTGCGCTCCTAGCCAGCCCTCCCGCTGCGCACTAGTCGCATTGAGGCCACAGCTACCATTGACTACAGTGGACACAGTGCTCGGTCCGGTATTCCCCCAGCGGGGCCTCCTTCGGCGTTGCGTCTCTAGTTTAGCTGCGCCACATAAAACGCCGTATATCGATGTACACGAGCAATAGCGCTGCGGACCCTGAAAATGTGCTGTCTCGCATCAAACGTGGCCTCGCGGGTTACGTAAGCTACCTTGCGGCTTGCGAGATGAACGAAGCATTTAGTGAGTATGTCCTGTATGAGCCGATGCTCCGCATTCTGACGGCGCGAGGCTTTACAGTAGAGTGTGAGGTTCCATGCCCCGGGTTGGCGAAAGCCCCAGATGGTGACTACAAGAAGCTGGATTTTAAAGTACAACGAAATGGTCTTCACTTCGCCATCGAGGCAAAGTGGGCTCGACAATCGCGACTCAACGTTACGCGAGACCTTGAAAAGCTGGATGCATTCCGCCGCGTTGTCTCTGGTTCTCGATCCTTTCTGTGTGTCTTCGGCCAGAAGAGCCGTATCAGAAATCTGCGCCTCTCTAGTAGCGCTTTTGCCGAACTCGGCGACCCAATAATTGCCGAATTTGGGGTTACCCGATACGGCTGTCGCGTTTTCGAGCTGGTAGGGGAATCGAAGCAAACGGCTGTGACCGTAGATTCTGATCGGTCGTCCTGATTGCGCTAACTTGACTGCCATGGCTGGCAGACGTCCCCTTACCCATGATGAAGAACGCGGGTTGCTCCGTGTCGTCCGCAACCTGAAACCGCGCGACCGGGCCCTGGTTACCGCCCAATGGTTTACCGGCTTCCGCATTTCGGAGGTGCTGTCGCTCATAGTGGGCTCGGTCTGGCGCAGCGACCAGCTCGTCACGAAGATCGGCATCACGCCGCGGCACCTCAAAGGCCATTACGGCCGCACGCGCTGGGTGCCGGTCCTCCCCGAACTGTCCCGCGCCCTGCACAGCCATCTGGCCCACCTGCGCCGGCGGTATGTCCTGACGTCCGATTTGCCGCTCTTTCTCAGCCGGAAGAACAACCCGGACGGCACGGCGCGGGCCATCTCCCGCGAGGCGGCCCGCCAGGTGATCCGGGGCGCATTCCTGAAAGCCGGCATCGAAGATGATGGTCGGCTCGGCACGCACAGCCTCAGGAAAACATTCGCTCGTTCAGTCTACCAGAACTCCGGCCACGACCTCATGGTGCTCAAGTCAGCTCTCGGGCATTCCGACGTGGCGGTCACGCAGAAGTACCTGGAAGTCGACGAGGACCTGGTGGCGGCCGCGATCGCGAAGGTGGACTTCACGCGTAGGCCGAGGAAGCCGGCGCCGGTGGCCGCCCCCATTGCGGTGCCGGCGGCACCCGTCCTCACCGCCGCGGCGTAGCCAGAGGTAACTTTTCCGCCATGACAGGTCCCATCCCTCCGGACCCAAAGGCCCGCGCCCCGCTCTGACCCCCGCCCCAGCGCGAGGTGCCGTTCCCCGCAGAAGGGCACGTTCGCCCGGGCGAAGCCGAGCAGTCGTTGCGTTGCTACCCTGCTCTCCTTCCGCAACCGGCCGAGGATCGTGTCTTCGACTACCTGGCGGTGCTTTCGGCTCAGCCGGGTGACGTGGTACTCTTAGCCGCCAAGACCCTCCACTCCGGGATCACAAGGCTCAATGCCACGTTGTCAGACGGACCCGGCTGCCGGCGGACCGCGCCGGCGCCCTCGCGCACGACATCCTCCCCGGCCTCGTCCCCGCCGAACGGCAGGGCCGGCAAAGTCCGGTAGGGGTCGACCGGGCGCCCGGCCGCGTCCACCTGATTGTAGGCCGCGAACCACGCGTGCCGGCGCAGCGCCGCATCAGCGTCCCAGACGGCGGGTAGCACCACCTTGATCGAGGTGCGCCCGCCCATGCGCGGATGGAAATAATGCTGCCGAGCCAAGTCATGCAGGTCGCGGATGCGCGGGGAGCGCCTCCAGCCGTCCCGATCCTCGGGTCCGAGCAGGCGCTCGAGCCACGCCGCCAGCTCGCGCAGCGCCCCCGCGTCCGGGAGGCCCGCCACCCGGGCCTCCTCCGTAGGGTCGCGCCGCGCCCATTCCCCGATCTGCAGCAGCACGCGCCGGAGAATCGCCTACTCGTAGGGCGACCAGACGTACACGGTGCCCTTCTCCCCCAGCCGCTCCAAGAGCGACTTGGCGAAGGCGAAGTTGGGAAACGCCCGCCCGGCGTTGAGCTCTTCCGCGTGGCTGATCCTGCCGTCGGCGCCGACGGCGTGGTCGCTCCACTGGCACGCGACCCGCTTTTAAGGCCGCAGGCCGGCGTGGTGCGGCAGCGCGACATCGCACGCCTCGAAGTCGAGAATGTGCAGCGGCCAGCCCGGGTCACGCTTGTGGGTTAGACGCTCCCGGCGCAGCGGCAGCGGCGCCGCTGGGACTCCGCCGCAGGTGTGGCGTGAAGGTTGCTGCCTCCCCTCACGCCCGGCAAGAGCCTACCAAGGCTCCGAACCCAGCTTGGCCGTCAGAAAGCCAAAGAACTCCTCGTGCTTCTTGGCGAACACGGGGAAGGAGGCGAGGATGTGGCGGAAGTCGTCTTGGGAAAGACCGTAGGCTTTGGCCACAGCCTTGTTCGCGACCCAAAGAGACTCCCAGTGTTCCTTGAGTTCCGCGATTTGTTTAATGCCGTGTTCCCACGCGCAAACCGTCGGGACGCGCGGCATCGAATTCGTCACCGACGTGGGCGGCACCGGCATGTGGCGCATGTGGGTGGGGTTGATATTTATGGTCGCAGTCCGCAGCCGCAGGGCGTAATCAAAGCAGAAGGAGTTGAGAACCACCGCCGCCGCCTCAATCTCGACTCGCTCAGGGATCAAGCCAGAAAGCGAATTCGATGCAGCCGAACCGCTTGGCAGGATAGCGGCGATACAAGTCCTCTGATTCGTGCTGCTGCTTATTCGTCGGTAGACAAGGAACGGCCCCGACCACGATTCTCGTCCGTACTTCGCTTGAGCCAACTCGCGCTTCAACCACCACCGGATGGGCTCCCCCCCGAACACGAACTGCTCCACGTGCCTGCCTTCATAAACCGGACTGAAGCCCTCCGCCCCCATGGCCCGTACCACCTCGAGCGGGTCTTGGATTCTTCGTCCAAGCACAGCCTCAGGCGCAAAGAGCTTCTTCGTGAGCGGGTCGGTCCAGAGGTCTTGATCCTCCCAGGTGTCATAGATCATCCTGTCCGCCCGCCAGCCAATGAACCTTGTCCCCCACGCCTCTTTCCCCTTCTCCACAAGCGTGACGCTGTTGCGATGCATCTTTTTGATTATGCCCGAATCAATATCTCGCGCGAAGTTCCTCCCAGAAGGCGCCGTTAACTGATCGATGGTGTCGACGAGCGTGTCAGGCGTGGCAACCACCACGTCGTATTCCTTGAAGAAATCAAAGAGTTGATCGAAGTACCGGCCCCTGTATGGGACGGCTACAATCGCACGGGAGCCAGGCACGAGGTGCTTGCGGTAGAGTGCCCTTCCTATCGCGTCAAACCAGCCGGAGGAGCCGGCGTTGGGCTTACAAAGCACATGAATCTTGGGGTCTGTTTCAATTAACAGATCGTACGGCAACGAGCGTGCCGATTCTTTCACTACCAAGCCCGCTGCAGAAAGCACACGCCAGATCTCGCTTTCAAATTCCGCTCCCACCCGACTGGAGGGCAGCATTTTCGCCTCGTAGGCGATAACTTGACCACCCTCACTAGGTTCGGAACGGCTTTCCGGCGTGATCGCATCGCCGGCTAAAGAGTCAGCCAGCAACGCATACTCCTGTTTGGTTGGGGCCAACACCCGCACAATCTTGGAGAATGTTGCCCCTCGTGGTATGTACTTGTTCCCTAGGATCAGGGAAACAGCAGTTACCGAGATTCCTGCCTGCTCCGCGAGTTCCTTTCCGGTCAACCCACGCTTACGCATCAACTTGCGAATCGCATCACCTAGCGGTGCTGATGGATCTGACTCAGGCGGCATGGAGATAATTGGGATTAGCCGAGCTTGATCGAGGTCCGATTTTAATGCAAGTTTTTTGTTGACGCCATTTAATTAAATGATATTCGTTAACTAACATGAAATCTATCACGACCTCCACGGCCGACGTGCATTCAAGAAAGTCCGTCGCTGCTTTGAAGACAAATTGTCTAAATGATTCTGCGTAAGCTGCGTATCATGAATAAATTAAGTCGCTATGCAGTGACTCCGTCCAAGCTCCTCCGGTGGGCAGCCGAAGGCCGCGGAACCGGCGAAGGGGCCTCCTACAAGCCGTTGCTCACCGTGCACGATGTTCCTTCCAAGGGCCTTCGTGTCCGCGCTTGGTCAGCGAAGTTGAAGCGAATCGTCCATCTGCTCAGTCGCCTGGAATACCTATTCTTCCTGATCCTCGAGCACGATCCAGCCGTACTCGACGTCTTCGAACAATACGCCCTCGCCCTCCAAAAGACGAAGGCCATCGCCCGGCGGTTGGGCATCGCCCACCCGTGGGACCGGAAGACCCGGTGTCTCGTCCCCATGTCCACCGATTTTGTTTATCTCAAGATCGTGGACGGACGCCCGCATCGCTTTGCGCGCAACCTCAAATACCGGCGCGATCTTGCGAGGCAGCGTACGATCGAAAAAATCACCATCGAGCAAACCTACTGGGAGGACGAGCCGGACGTGGATTACGGCATCGTCACCGAGCGAGAGATTCCCCGGGACCTCGTACGCAATCTCGAGTGGCTGCACGACGCCCTGAGGCCCGACTACCTCGCCGGGATTGAGGAATTTGTGCCGATGGTCGAGGCCTTTCTGCGCCCGCGCGTTGAGGCTGAAGACACGCCCCTCGCAGATCTGACCGATCAAGCCGACATGCACTTCGGACTCGAGCCCGGCTCTTCGCTCGCAGTCGTGAAGTGGCTCCTTGCCCACAACCGCTGGCGGGCCGACCTGAAAAGACTGATTTCTCCGCTCACCCCCCTTCACCTCGAAACTCCTCCCCATGTCGCAATTGCCATTTGACCGGTTGCAGGTCTTCCGCGTCGGTACGACGGGAGAATACCATCGAATCCTCTGGGTCGACGATAGCCCCGAGGGACCGCACCGCTACGCCATCATCCGGCTGGACGGCCCTCTCCGGCTGCCCCGCTGGATTACGTCCGCCGACCTTGCGGCCAACATCGCGCAGTCTGGATGGACGGCAACGGACGAAAACCCGTTCAGATTCTCTTTCCGCTCGGAAGCGGACCTGCCGGAGAATCCAAACATCCGCCAGAGATATCTGGAGTCCTGGAAATCCAAGCTCCGATGCGTGCGAATGGTCACGGAGCTCGGCCGGGACGCCTTCATCGGCAGGTGTCGCGAAGCGCGCATCCAGGAAATCCGGCTAATGGGCAAGGCAAAACCCGGCGGCGAGTTCGGCGACCCCAACGGGGACAACGGCGCCTGCATGTCGGCAGGTGCAATCAGAAAATGGTTGATCCTTTTTTGGCGCTCGGGCGAGGACCCAGCCTCGCTTTTCCCCCGGCACAACCAGCGCGGACGGAAGCCCTACAGCGTTAGCTTCGCCGACAAGGGTGCACGTCCAAAAGTAAAGCCTGGACGCAAAAGGAAGGCCCCCGGCGAAAACGGTGCATTGGGGTGTGACCTAGATCCGGTGAAATGGAAGAACCTCATCAAGGGTGCACAGGAGTTTTTGTTCAAACCCAACGGCAGGCATTTCACACACGGTCGACGTCTGCCCTGGCGTTACGCCCACAAGGCCACCCTGGCGAAGCACTTTTCGACCTCGGTCCGAATTGACCACGACAATGACGGCAATGCGCTGAGGGTGCAGGCCGCCTTTGGACCCGCACAATGGCCTACACTGGCGCAATTCAGAACGGCGGCGTTATCCGGTCACGATCTCCCCAAACGCATCAAACAGGTGGTAGGCGAACGGGCCTATAAAACGAGTTTCCGCCCAATTCCGGGAAGCTCATTCGACATTGCCCGTGCACCCGGCTCTGTCTTCCAGGTCGACTGGATGGTCGCCAAGATCTGGCTGGCCAGCCAAATCGACGGGGGGCCGTGTGGACGGCCGCACGTGTTCTTTGTGATCGATGTCTACAGCCGGATGATCGTCGGTGTGTATGTCACGTTTGAAGACCCAATGTATCGGACCGGCGCCATGGCTCTGGTGGAGGCCATGTCCGACAAGGTGGCGTTTGCGGCCCGCTACGGAGTCACGCTCAAACCTGAAGATTGGCCATGCCAGCATGCGCCCAACCAAATCCTGAATGACGGCGGCGAACTGGCAGCCAAGCTCGGTGATTATGTTCCCGGAGGAGTCTGTGATCTCGTCACGGTTCCGGCTTATCGGCCAGACCTTAAGGGCATCGTGGAACGGTGCTTTGGCGTCGGCAGTGCGGGCTTGATCGAATGGCAGCGGGGCGCGGCGTCCGCGAGTCGCCCCGATGATGCGCCAGATCCGCGCCGTACATCCAGCCTGACGATCGGCAAGTTCACCCATGATCTCGTCCGGTGGGTGGTCTTTGAGCACAACCGACACCCTATCACGAAGATCACGCTTCCCATCGAGGCGCAGCGGGAAGGCGTCGATCCGGTCCCGATCGAATTGTGGAATTGGGGCATCAGGCGACTCTCGGGCCGGCCGCGTCATCTGCCTCGCACCGACTTGATCCCCCGGATGATGCCCCGGATCGAAGCGCAGGTTACCCGTCGCGGAATCGAACTCGAAGGCGCACGGTATTTCTCCGACTCCGGCTTCTTGCAGACGCTTGTGCACCAGGCAGCTCTCACGGGAAGAGCCATCACCCTAGAAGTCGCCCACGACCCAAACAACACCAACGAAATCTATCTGATCAACCCCAAAGCCGAGAACCAGTTCGAGACTATCCCGATCGTCCCCGGTAGCCCGTATGCTGGCATGACATTCAAAGAAGCCCGCAGGCAAATGAAGGAATTGGAGGATCGCGTCAAATACCTCCAAGGCGTGCGGGGCACCATCGGCGTCGAAGAAGAAAGGATGAGACAAGAGCGGGGTGCGGAAGCAGATCGGGAGCGCGACGAGAAACAGGCTGCTGCGGCAAACGGCTCATTCCATCCAGCCGCCACGGACCAGGCTGAACGCAAGGCAGAAGAGATCAAGATGCAGCAGGATGAGGAGCGAATGGCGAATGCCACTGCTCCTTGCCCCGGGTCCGTAAGCAGCGCACAGGACCAGCCGTCAGCCGGCGCCACCAAACCCATCGCCAACCGCGTGCTGCGTCTGCGCAGCCCTGACTCTCAAGAGGAAGATCCATGAACCCACCGACAGCAATTCAACATATCGACAGGTACGCCGCCAATCCACTCATCACGGGCTTGCCGCCCGAAGAGATCAGCGAAGAGGCGCTCAAAGAGCTGCTTTCAGTTCATATCGAGGTGCCCACGGACAAGACACGCAGCCTGCCGGCGCGAACGCGACTGTTCATGTGCGAGGACCTGCGTCGCCTCCAGATCCCGCTTAATCGCGACTTCGAGTTGGAGTTCGAAATCGCGGCAGCCATTCGCGAGGGCTACGTGGACCGGATGCCGAGCCCGCGGTACTGGCAGAATCACAATCATGAGGTCCAGGCGATACTCGCGAACGCACGAAACGACGGCCGCACGTTGACCAACTCGCGCTGTCTGGCGAACACGGGAGTTTCCGGCGCTGGCAAGACCCGCATCTGTGAGATGATCCTCAAGATGTACCCACAGGTCATAACCCATGACACCGCCGAGAATCCGCTGCTGCCCCTGAAACAGGTGGTTTGGATCAAGATCGATTTCCCGTCCAATCGTTCGCCTCGCGCGCTCTGCAAACGATTCTTCAAGGAAATGGGCGTGGCCGTGGGCGAACCGTACGAGCAGCAGTTCGGCTGCGGCAATGTCGACGAAATGCTCTCTGACATGGCTCGCCTGGCGCGCGAGCATTTCCTCGGGTTGCTCGTGATCGACGAAATCCAGCATGCCGGAGGTCAGAGTGGCACCGCCAGCCCTTCGCTCATGCGATTCATCATCACAATGAGCAACGAGCTCAAAATGCCGATCATGTTCATCGGGACAACCAAGGCCCTGACTGAACTTCGGCAGCGCCTCGCCACAATCCGAAGGCTCATCGGCCTAACCTATGATCGCTTCCTCGAAAACGATCCTAACTGGGATCACTTCGTTTCCGAGCTCTGGAAATACCAATTCACGCGCACTAAGACCAAGCTCAGCGACGATCTCCGCAAGACGTTTTATGAGCTCACCCAGGGTATCCTGGCGTTCGCCGTCGCGCTCTTTGTGCTTGCCCAACGCCGCGAGATCACGCGCGGCATTAGTGAAGAAGGTGACGAACGTCTCAATGTGGAATCCTTCAGATCCGTGTATGAGGACTACTTCAAAGCGGTCGATCCGGTCATCCAAGCCCTGCGCTCCGGCGACGATCTTGCCATCGAGCAGTTCGAGGATTTGCCGAGCCAGTTCAAACTCCATGAGATTCTCGCCCAACAGACTCAGACATTTCTCGTGCGCGAGGTGAAACGTATCGATCGCGCGTTCAAGCGTGGAGGGAAAACGATCCGAAACCAAATCCCTGAGATTTTTAGGCCCTATTCGGCTGGTCTGGAAGAACGGGTCAAACGCAGAGCCCGAGATAAGGAAGAGGGACTTGCCGCGGAAGCGAAGAGCGCCGCAAAGCGCGGCGAAGACCCCGTCAATGTGCTCGAACAGAAGGGTCTGATCAAAAAGGTAGCTGGCCAACCATGAGTGTGCGTCTACCGCGACCGTTGCCCGATGAGACCTGGCAAAGTGTCATGGCGGCCCATCAACGAGGATGGTCCACGCCAGCGCGCTGGCGTATCGCCGAGCGCTCGCTTGGTTCGGCACGAGCGCCGGTAGCTTACGATCATCCGCGCGGCCTTCAGCATACCGTCGAGCGGCTCCCGCGCGAACTCGGTTTAGCTCCAGAAGGAGTACTGCTGGCCCACACGCTCCTGCCCCTGCATCGTCCCTTCCTGACCCCGCATCGATGGATGTCCGTGAAAGCGTCGGCACTCGCCAACCGTCATCTGCAATTCCTTCTGGGCGTCGGGCCGAGCCGAATCACCCTACCCCGATGGCTCAGACTTTGCCCCAAATGCGTGGTGAGCGATCGCAGAATGTGGGGACGCGCATACTGGCATCGGGTTCATCAGGTGCCAGGTGTGTGGGTTTGTTTCATTCACGGGGTCCCACTCTGGGAAACGAATGTGCGTGCCCATCGAGATGCGGCGTTTGAGCTTGTTTCGGTAGAGGACGCGAAGTTGGTGTATCCAATCCGATTTTCGAAAGCAGAGCACGGGCTCTTACGCGGCATTGCGACGGATCTTGCGGCGTTGCTCGATCCCGACTGCCCGGCACCCGGACCAGACCAATTGCAGGCCGCCTATTTCTCGGAACTTCAAACAAGAGGGTTCATAACCCACCAGGGACGGGTCAAGAACACCGAATTGTGCCGCCGTTTTCAGAGATACTATGGCAATCGCCTCCTGGCTCGTCTGGGATGCTCAGTGAACGCCACCAGGCGCGATCACTGGCTGGCGCGGCTTGTTCACCCACCTCGATGGCATTCGGCCCCCCTAAGGCATGTCCTGTTTATCCGCTTTCTCGGACATGACGCAGAGTCATTCTTGGGTCGAGCCCTTGCTCAGCACCGAATCACGACAGACCGGCTTGTGATGCGCCGCGCCCCGTGCAGTCATTGCGTAGAGCGCGGACAGATTCTCCAGAGACGCCACAACTGGCTTCGGATTTGCCGGACAGAAAGCGGCAATTTGCGCGAAAGACATGATGCGCTCTACTCATGGCTCTGGCGTAACGACCGCGACTGGCTTCACGCCAGGCGACGCAAGCCTACCGGGCCGCATCGCACCAACTGCCGGAGGCCATCCCTTGACCGTATCCTTGCCGCCGAGGTACGGAACGCCGCGCGAATTGCCCTAAAGGAGAATCCTGCGGCGAGGCTCTCGCGGCGGCGGATCGCCGAGCGCACTTCCCGGCAGTTCTTGGTTCAAGGTAACTCGCCGGCTTTGCCCGCGACCATGGCCGCCATTCGCCAGGTTGTGGAAAGCGTCGACGCCTGTGCCATACGCAGGCTCTTGTCTGCGGCAAGAACCCTTCCTCCGACACAAAAGCGGATACGCTGGCGATTGATAGCTCACGCGGGCTTGGGTGCCACAGTCGTAAAGCGCAATGCCGTGCGACGCGTGCTCGCCGTACTCACCAAATCTTCCCGAACATGATTTCACGATTCCCAAGACCATTCGAAGACGAACTGATCTGGAGCACCGTCGCTCGTTACCTTCGAAGGATCGGACCGAAAGCAAGTGCCTTTGCGTCCACGTTACTGCTCGGCCACAGTTTTCGACGCCTCGATCCCTTGCTGCCAAGTTATATTGAGCTTCTCTGTCGGAAAATTCCGCCTGAGTTCCAACTCGATCCGTGCACGATCAGGGATCGCCATACGCTTTATCGGATTGCCGCCGCAGGCCTGCCAAGCGACGCGGCGGATCGACTAAGCAAGCTCATGCTTGGTGAAAAGCCCGACCGTCGGAAAGCCTACATTTCTCGCCGGCATCTACGCGCACATCCAACGTACCGTCTGAAATACTGTCCAGAGTGCCGGAGACTAGACCTGCAAAAGTTCGGCGAGGCGGGTTGGCGAACTTGGCACCAGATACCAGGGGTGGCGTGCTGTGATAAGCACAAATGCGCGCTCGTCGAGACTCCTGTAACCGCATACGTCAAGGACCCCATACCCTTGGATCAGATAGAACCTGACGGCAATCCCATGAGTCAGGACCCCCTGTCTCGGGAATACGCCGAACAGGCTCATCTACTCTGCTCCTACCGTGGCAAATTCCCGCCCGCCGACACCATTTCCATGGCCTTGGTCATGAAACACACGGTACCCGACGACAAAGATAAGCGATGCCGCCCGTGCGAAAGAGCCTCTCGGACAATTATCCAATCCTTGCCTTCTGTCGCTTCTCACATTGGCTCGACGAGCAATGCGGAGGACGGGACGGTCGAATACGGATTGATGGCATTCCGCAAGACCATTGGTCCCGTCATATTGTTATCGGCGACCGTCGCTAATCGTTCGACCATCCCTGAAACGATTTCGCTCGCCGAAAACCTGCGGCACGATGAACGGCCGCCCTTCCCCTGCGTCAATCGACTTTGCGGATGTTTCGGTCAGGATACCATCTGGAGGCCACGATTGGAGTGTTCATATGACCCTCCACGAGCTGTATTTTCCTGCCCAAAGTGCGGCCTTTCATACTCGCGCCCGCTTCCACTGACAAGAAAGAGCCCCAAGTCCCCGGATTTCGAGTGGACCACTGTTCGCCCGGGAAAATGCGTTCACGACAGGGAACCTTTGCGGTGTGCGCGATTGGAAAGCCGACGCAACGAGTATTTGGCGCTCGCGGCGAAGCATCCAGCCGAACGAGACGCACAACAGAAAAAACGCCTTCGCTCTTTGAGGAATACGATGCTGCTACTGGACCGTGAGTGGTTGGCGCGTCACAGCGAAATCCGGCATCGTCGAACATACCGTTCGAGGAGGAGAAGACGCCCAAGGGTCGATTGGAAGGCATATGAAAAGCAAATGCTGCATTGTCTAGATGAGATTTCGAAATCCGCCTTTGTGAGGAAAATCGCCAGCCGTTATAGGCTAACGATAGGCTTTCTCATCGAGGCACTGCGCGAATATGGGCCACTGACGTACCAAGGCCTCTGGAAAATGCCCGTTTTGCAACGCCAAATTCGCCAGGTGGCAAATTCCCTGTTTGCACTCGCGGGAAACAATTGCCTCGGGTTCACAAAAAAATCGTGGGCGATTGCCGGGCGACGCTCTGTCGCCGCCGGGTTCGCGAGCGGCACATCGGCCGGCACCGCACGGGACTCTGTCATTGTCCCAACGCAGACTGCTTAGCCCGATCATTCGCCCAAACGAGGTAAACATGCCGCCCGTCCACAATTGGAAGCTCAGCCCATCCGACTTCGCCTTCCTTTGGGAGGAATGTAAGCGGTGTTTCTATCTACGTGTCGCACGGGGCTTCCAGCGGCCGCGCCCGATCATGCCGAAGATCTTCACGCTGATAGACTCGGAGATGAAGAAGTTTTACTCACAGAAGCGGACCGAGGACATCGCGAAAGGCATGGCCCCTGGCGTCGTTGCCTACGGAGAAAGGTGGGTCGAATCTCAACCGATCACGGTTCCAGGATTCTCTTCAACCTGCTTCATCAAAGGGAAGTTCGACACAGTTGTGAGATTTGATGACGCGACATACGGTGTAGTCGATTTCAAGACGTCGCAACGGAAGTCCGAACACATTCCCCTATATTCCCGCCAGCTTCACGCCTACGCCCATGCCCTCGAGCACCCTGCCGGGCACGGGTTCGCCGCCAACCCCGTGACGCAGCTCGGGTTGCTCGTTTTTGAGCCGTCGCAATATACACAGGGCAGGACCGGGCGCGTGGGTTTTGCCGGCGACGTCTCATGGCTCCCGGTCCCGCGCAATGACGCGAATTTCATGGAGTTTCTGGCACAGGTTATGACGATCCTTGAGAGCCGGGAGCCGCCGCCAGCCAGTCCAAACTGCGAGTGGTGCAAGTATCGACAGAACAGCAGAAGTACGAACTTGTAGATGGGGGACCAATCCTAACACAAGGCCACTGCGGTTTCAGGGGAAAAGGTCTACGCTCAACGCCAAGAGCGAGCATGACCAAGCGATCAAGGCCTACCGCATCTGGTTCGCCCGTCTTCAATATGGTGCTTTCGCCTCCACGTCGTCAGCGAGCGCCTTGAGTGATTCGCACAAAGCTCGAAATCGACCTTGGCGCTTCAGCGATGCTCCAGCTGAGCCCAATCGCTGGCCGCCTATCGCCCTCACCGCGGCATTTCTAGCTTTTCCGCTATCGTGAGCTGCAAGGTTCCGTAACGCAGCGAGCTGCTCCAGAGCATCTTTGTATCGCGCGTCTTTTACCCCAAGCTGACGGCAAACTTCACCGATCTTTGTGCCGGCTTCAACCGGCCGAAGCGCGTACACAAGCTGCTCTTCACTGCGTTTTCTCCTAGGCCTTGGGGGTGGGTTTTTGAGGTTTACCCACCAGCGCAAACTAACACAACCCTGGCTCAAAAAACCGTGTGCACGTCACGTTAATGCGCTCCGCCTGCGCCATGGCCCGGTGATCCATCCAGACGATGACGTTCTGCTCCGACCGGCCGCTGGTGCTAACGGAGACCGGGCGGTCGTCGGCATCAAGCGCGGCCAGCGAACACGTGGCATCGAAACCGACGCCCTTGATCGCGGCCGGATTGAGCCGGGCCGTTTTCAGCGCCGTGCGCGCCGCACGGCTGCAGGCACGCCAGATGTCGTCACTCGATTGTTCCACATGATCCGGCGCGGGCTTCCAGATCTGGATCGGCTGGCTGGCGGCGCCGATCATGCGGCCGCCGAGGTCGAAAATGCCCGCGCGGGCACTGCCCGTGCCCACATCGATGCCCAAAAAATAATCGTGTTTCATGACGGTCCTCTGGAAAAACGTAGAGTCTCAACGTGGCGGTTGATCCTGAAAACGGAGAGGAGTGGCGGTGAGGGAAAGCCGGGCGGTTCCGCGGCCTTCAGGGCAGCCATTCGCCGCCTTTCGTGATGTTGTCCCTGGTGAAAACGCGGGACTTGAGGGTCACTTCCTTGGGAACGCTTTCCCCTTGGAGGACCTTCAGGGCGTTCTCAACGGCCTCCCTGCCGCCGGTCGGGTATTCAAATGATGCTTCGAGCAGCCCCTGCCTGACGTAGACCTGCCCCTCTTGCGGCAGCGCATCGATGCCGACAAAAATGATGTCGCGCAGGCGGCCGGCCGCCTGCGCCGCCAGATAGGCGCCGTGCGCTCCGGGATCGTTGTGGGCATACACCAAGTCGATCTGCTTGTACACCGCCAGGGCTGACTCCATTTCCCGGCGCGCCTCCGGCTCCAGCCATTTCATGTCGGCTTCGAATATGATGTCCACCGGCTGGCCCTTTAACGCCTCGCGGAAACCCGCACTGCGGTCCTGGCCGGGAGTTGAGGTCATGAGCCCCTTGAGTTCGACCATGCGCGCCCGGCCGCCGGCCTTGACCGCAGGCAGCTGGGCCAGACGCCGGACCATCCATTCGCCCGCGTACCGGCCGATCTTGCGGTTGTCCGCACCGATGAACTCGGTGAAGTCAGACCCCAGCACCCGGCGATCCAAAACGATGACTGGAATACCCTGCCGGAAGGCCTCCGCAATCGGAGGCGTGAGCGGCGCGGCCTCCTTGGGCGAAACAATCAGCAGATCGACCCCGGAGCTGATGAACTCCTCGATCTGGCTGCGCTGCATCAGGGTGTCGTTCTGGGCGTCTTTGAAGACGACCTCGATCTCGGGGTGCGCTTCGGCGGTCTTCCGGATGTCTGCATTCATCTGCACCCGCCAAGGCTCCCCGAGATTGCACTGGCTCATGCCGATGATCCATTTTGGGCCGTGACGGGGAGCGGCGGCGGCTAGGGTTCCGACCATGGCGGCGGCCAGCGTGAGGGCGATGATGGGTTTGTACATATTGGCTTCCTTTCCGGGATGGGGGCGGTGCGTTGCGGCGTCAGCCGGGTTTGCGCCGCTGCAGCAGGACCGCGGCGATGATGATGATTCCGGTCAGCATCAGCCGGCTGGATTCGCCGACTGCGTTGAGGCTGAGAATTTTCTCGAGATAACCGATCATCAGCGCTCCCAGCAGGGTGAGGCCGATGCTCCCGCGGCCGCCCTGCAGGCTGTTGCCTCCGATCACCGCGATGGCGATGGCCGTGAGTTCGTAGGAGATGCCGGCCTCGGAGTCGCCCTGCTGCTCCTAAGCCGCTTGACAGATGCCGGCAATCGCGCCGAACAGGCCGCTGAGCCCGTAGGCCAGCAGCTTCGCCCGGACGACGGGAACGCCCGACAGCCGGGCCGCCTCCTCGTTGCCCCCCGTGGCATAAAGATACCGTCCATAGCGCAGCTTGGCCAGCACCACCCACGAGATGGCCAGGCAGCCGAAGAAGATCAGGGTAACAGCCGCAAGATCACCGCCGAGCAGCCGGCTGTCGAGGAGCCGGAAAACCGGCGGCAGATCCACGTAGGAAAAATTGCCGTCGGGCTGCTGGATCACCCGGGAGATCTTCTGTCCGCCGGAAAGCCACTTTGCCAACCCCCGAGCGAGCACCATCATGGCCAGCGTCGCCACGAAAGGCTGGATCTTGAAGCGTGTGACGAGGGTTCCCGAAACCAGCCCCGAAGCCGCGCCGGCCGCCAGCACGACCGCCACCGCCACCAGCGCTGGCAGCCCCTGGTGCAGGCTCAGCTGCGCAAACAACACGGCACAGAGCCCCAGCACGCTCCCCACCGCCAGATCGATGCCGCCCGTGATGATGACGAGCGTCATGCCGGAGGCCAGAATCCCGTAGGTCGAGACCTGCCGCAGCATGTCGCGATGGGTGCTCCAGCGGAAAAACGCGCCATCGGCGTTATAGATGCTGCCGATCATCACCACGAGCGCCAGCGCCAGCAGCGCCCGGACCGAGGGGATGGCGATCCAGCGGCGAAAGGTCCTTTTCATGCGCTGGACTCCTCGAGAAAAGACGCACTCCAGGCCAGACCATCGCGTTCCGCCCGCTGCGGCTCATGATCCCTCCTGATAACGGCGCCGGACCCCATGGCCGCCGCCAGGATCTTTTCCGGCGTGGCTTCCCCGCGATCGAAGGAGGCGGTGATCTCCCCGCGATGCAGCACAATGATCCGGTCAGAGAGGCCGAGCAGTTCGGGCATGTCCGTGGAGATCAGCAAAATCGCCAGGCCTTCAGCCGACCACTGATTCATCAGCGAATAGATCTCATGCTTCGTGCCGATATCCACGCCCCGAGTGGGTTCCTCCAGCAGGAGCACCTTGGGCCGCGTCTCGAGCCACTTCGCCAGGACGACCTTCTGCTGGTTTCCGCCCGACAAAGTCCCCGCCTCCTGACCGAGCGAGGCCAGACGAATCCGCAATGCGCCGATGTGGCGAGTGGCAGCCTGACGTTCCAGTCCCGGCCGCAGCCAGCCTCCCGGAGATAATTCTGGCAGCGAAGCCAGACCCACGTTCTGTTCGACGCTCAGGCCCAAAACCAAGCCCGTGCTCTTGCGGTCCGCCGTCAAATGGGCCAGGCCCCGGCGAATGGAGTCGCCCGGGCTGCGGGGGCGGAACAGCTCGCCGTCGATCCGCACGCTCCCCAGGCACACCTCGCCATAGGCGCCGAAAAGACCCTGAAAAAGCTCGCTCCCGCCCGCACCCTGCAACCCGGCCAAGCCCACGACTTCGCCGGCGTGTACGCTGGCGGAGAAATTGCGCACAGCATCGGGCCGCGAGGGATCGGGATTCGGCACATGGAAGGCCCGTACTTCCAGCCGCGGTCGTTCTCCTCCAGGGCTGGGCCGCCTGGCCCGCGGGGGAATATATTCCGACAGTTCCCGGCCAATCATCCACTGGATGAGCTTCGGTTCCGGGCACTGCTGCACGGTCGCCGTGCCCACCCATTTGCCATCGCGCAGCACCGTGATCCGGTCGGCGACCCGGTAGATTTCCTCCATCTTGTGGGAAATGTAGATGATCCCGCAGCCCCGGCGTTTGAGCGCCTCCATCAGGGTGAAGAGTTTCTCCGCTTCCGCGCGATTAAGCGCGCTGGTGGGTTCGTCCATCACCAGAATCCGCGCGTCGAAGGCCAGGGCCTTGGCGATCTCGATCCGGTTCTTGACCGACAGTGAGAACTGCTCCACCGGGCGGGAAAGTTCGGCGGCTGTAAACGTCAGGTCGAACTGACGGCACAGCTCCAGAACCCGCCGGATCTGGGCCGCACGGTCCAGCCACCAGCCGCCGAGGCGCGCCGGCTCGCGGCCCAAGAGAATATTGTCCGCCACGCTCATCGAATCGACGAGCGACATCTCCTGATGAATGACGGATATCCCCTGCCGGTTCGCCTCGTGCGGCGTGGCAAAACGGACCGGTCGCCCCGCAAGTTCGATCGTCCCGTCATACTCCGGGTGGATGCCCGCCAGAATCTTGATCAGCGTG
>Ga0116124_1000879_pt1 | contig 25092 bp, 23 predicted proteins | sample June2015DPH_13_1_2_FD_89728 | JGI IMG/M metagenome (GOLD analysis project Ga0116124, IMG submission 89728) | Peatland microbial communities from SPRUCE experiment site at the Marcell Experimental Forest, Minnesota, USA - June2015DPH_13_150 | ecosystem: Environmental > Terrestrial > Soil >... | reverse complement strand
GTTTCCTTGATTCCTCGCGGTCCTCCTGCGCTAATGCCTCGGAGTAGGCAACAAGTGCCTTGGCGCGATAGTATGGCCAACCAGCCTTCTCCCACAGACCTAAAGATTTCAGGTAAGCTTCGTCTGCTCCCTTCCTGTCACCGCCAGCAAGTAGAACGGCTGCTTCGGCTTGAGAAGCCATCGCCAAACCTGCATCGCTCTTCAGAGTCTGAGCAAGCCGCTTAGCCCACAGAGACATCCTACGAGCTTCATCAAGCTGTCCGTGTTTGGCGTAGATTGCCGTCAGGTGGAGTAGCGTCTCAACTTGGTGCGGGGATATGAGATCAAATTCACTCGTCTTGAACCTCTCGATGCAGGTTTCGAACTGTGCTCTAGCCTCATCTTCCCTTCCCTGCTCCAACCTTACCTTACCCAGGGCCAAATTGAAGTTGACAACATGCACGGTCAGTGCATTCTGCTTGGCGTTGGAATTCTCAAGATACCTTTCTGCCTGATCTGAATCTCCCATGGTTAGTCGGACAAGTCCTCTGAACACTTCCCCAAGCTGAATCGGGTCATTCATGAAGCCAAGCCTTTGTGCCATTTCGAGGCCCCTCTCAACTTCGTCAAGGGCCAGGGACCAATCCCCCTTCAACCAATCCAGATACGACAGCCAAGCATACGACCCAGCCTCAGATGGTATAACGTACTCACGCCTAGCCACTTCGAGGGACTGAAGAGCATACTCTCGCCCCTTTGCAATGTTCCTGCAAAATGTGTACACGCTCAGATTGGTCAGGATATTGGTTGCCAAGTAATGGAATCCATGATGCAATGCCAAGTCGAGAGCTTCCTCAAGGAGCAGCAGGCACTCGTCGATTCGACCCGATTCCACTAGGAAGGAAGCTTTCGTGGTGAGCGTTTCCACGACGACGGCAAGGTTCCCGCTCTTCTGCCCCGCCTCCAGACCCTTGTCAACCCAGGTTTTTGCTTCATCGTAGTTGTCCGAAAGCCAATGTGCGAGGCTCGAGTAAAGTGCGGCGGCTTCGTAACTTTCTGGGTCAGCCTCGACGTATTTGAGCGCGCGTCTTAGGATCGAAATTCCGTCCTGAATCCCAGTTGGCTTGGCTCTGAAGAGCGCATAGGACAGGTCTACTGATATTCTGGCGCATGCCTTGAAGTCATGGAGCTTCTCATTGAGATTGAGCGCCTGCTGATAGTGGCGAGCGCTGTCTTGTGGTTGGCCTGCAAGATTGTAGCAGGCAGCAAGCTTTTCGAGGATGCTTGCCTTCTCTCTCTCCTTCCCTTCTTCAAGTTCAATGAGGTCTAACGCACGCTTGTAGTTGGTTGTCGCTTGTTGGTATGCGTGGATTGCCCTGTTTCGGTCTCCCGCCATGATCGAATACTTGATGGTTCGTTCAGTGTCTCCTCCTTCCGAGAAATGGTTGGCGATAGCTTCAGCTTGGCCTTCAAGGGTTTTCGAGTATGCTCTTTGCATAGCCTCGGCGATCTTGAGATGGTACTTGGCTCTTCGAATAGGGATCAGGTCGTTCAGGAGCAGCTCTCTTATCCGGTCGTCAGTGAACTTGAAGATGTTCTTCTGACGCGGAATCTGCTGCACAAGTCCGGCCGAGAACGCGGCTTCAAGCCTCTGGAGCAGTGGATCCTCCTCGATCTGAGAGAACTCTCGCAAGACTTCGAAATCGAAATCGAGACCTATGACCGAGGCCATCGTTAGCACGTTGATTGTTTCCGGCTCGAGCCTCTTGAGCCTGGACTTCAGAGCAGATTTCACGCTGTCGGGAAGGACTATTTCCTGAACCGGTTTGAGATCCCAGCCTTTCTCCGTTCGAAAGATAGCTCCGTCTTCGACGAGGGACCGCAAGATCTCCTCCGCGAAGAATGGGTTGCCCCCGGTCCGCTGGTGGATTAGCTCTGCGAATTCTGAGGATACGGTCTGTTCTCCAAAGGCCTGTTTGATGAGGTCTGTTGTCTCTTCTTTGTTGAGGTTCTTTACCTGAATTGTTTCAAGTAGACGTTGTTTGTTCAGTTTCATAAGCGTCTGATAGATCGGGCTGTCAGGTTGGACATCCTCCGTTTTGCAGGAACACACCGTCAATACTCGAAGACCACTAGCGCTCCGGACGAAATACTCCAACAGGTCTGTGGATGACTGGTCAGCCCACTGCATGTCGTCAAGTAGTAGTAGCAGAGGAGTCTGGCTGCATATCGAGATGAAGAACTGTGCAACCGTGCCGTAGAATCGGAGTTTATCCTGTCGTTCCTCAATTGGTTTGTATGGCGGAATAGTCCCAAGCTTTGCAGCGACATCCGGTACCAAACGGGCAAATTCGGGGGCATGTTGCCCCAGCGCTCGACGCAACAGTTCGGCCGGTGCTTGGGCCACGTATTGCCTTGCAGCATCGATCCAAGCTGCGTAGGGTAAGCCGTCCTCGGCGGTTCCGTAAAGTACAGCCGCACCCTCAGACTGGGCGCGAATAGCAAACTCTTGCATGAGACGGGTCTTCCCTACGCCTGTTTCTCCTTGCAGTGCAACCACAGACGACCTATTTTTGAGCGCGTTCTCGTAGGCTGTCTTGAGTCTTGTGAGTTCTGCTGCTCGGCCAACTAGAGATGTGAACCAACGCGGCTCCTGGAACGGGACAGTCGGAAGCGGACGTTGAACGGCCTCAAGGCCACTCGTTGCTTTCCGTAGCGAGATGGCGTAGACTTCTAGTGGAGATTGTACGTTCTTGAGTTCCTGCTTTCCGAGATCGATGATTTCATGGTCGATCTTGTTCCAGACTTGATCATAGACCTGGCGTGAGATGCAAATTCCTCCCGGCTCAGATAGCGGTTGCACACGAGACGCGATATTCACCGCATCTCCGAAAACGTCGCCTTCACGGTGCACTACGTCGCCGAGGTGGATGCCAATTCGCAGCTGAGTCTCTTTTCCTGCGTATGAGAGTTGTTTCTCCTCTTGCAGTGTTTCTTGGATGTCAATTGCACAGCGAACAGCATCTAGCGTGTTGACGAACTCTACCAGGAAGGCATCTCCGATTGTCTTGATCTCTTGTCCTCCGTGTCTTTCAAAAATGGGGCGTAGCACGGCTTTCTGTTTTTCTAGGACCTCAAGAGCGACTGCCTCACTCTCTTGTGCGAGGGCCGTATAGCCTACGAGGTCCGTGAACATTACGGCTGCCAGTCTCCGCTCGTCCTTCGACGCAGGTCTTCCGGGATGGAGGGAGCTTGGCACGAGAAGGACCAGTAGTAACTCGAATACCGACAGTCAAATGCGTTTCCTTCATCCCGTTTCCAACCAAGCAGCCAGGGAAGGAAATCGGCTAGATACGGGTCGATTCTACTTGCATTCTGTTGGTGAGATTGTCCTAACCTAGGTACAATGAGTCCCCTATGCCTCGCCCGGGAAGCTGTTCACAAGCCTTTGGTAGATCTTAAGCTTCTCCAGCCCAGCCTTGATCCCGTTTTGTGCTTCTGGTACTCTATTCTCGTTGAAGTATCTTTCAACTTCTTCAACTCTGCCGATACCGAGAATAGGGATGCAGGACTGGAGCAATCGCGAAAGGTCCCCCGTACCCTCATAGACTCCTCTCAGATGCGGCATGCTTGACTTGAGCCACGTCCAGGTCGTGTCCTTAGCATAGGGGTTTCTCATGGCCGCTGAGATGAGGGTCACTTGATCCTGTTTCTTCACTTCACCCCCCTTCACCAACTCGAACAACTTGGAAAGCAGTCGAGGTTCCTTGAAAGTCGCCATCGAAACGAGCAGTCTCTCCTTCTCCTCATCAGAAGTGCTCTCTCTGTATTTCCTCGCGACAGCTTCGAAATTCCCATATGCTCTGGCGTACGCCACGGCAACTGCCTCTTTCATGTCTGGTTCGACGGTCTCATACTTGTCGTACCGAGATCCGAGCTTGGCGGCATAGTCGTCATCAATCATTGCCAATCTGGCTGAGATGATACCTCGCATCATGGAGCTGATCTCATCAACCCTGTTCTCAAGAGCTGCAAGCTGAGCCCTGTGAAAATCTCTTGAAACCTCAGCAATCTTCGACCCCACAATAGAGTATAGAAATGCAAGCTGGTCCGAGACTTCGCGTGCAGGCAGATAGTCCGGCTCGTTCGAATACCTCTTCACGAGCGCCAAGTATTCTGCAAACGTCATCCTGCCTGCCAGAAGGAAGGCTATGGCGTCAAACGCGATTCCCCACCTGTCAGGTGCCGATGGATTGGCTGCCCAAACGAGGTCATCAAGTCCTTTGTAGTGCACTCTGTAGAAGCCCGTTCGGTCGCTGTTGAGTTGCAGAGACTTCACATTCTCTGTGTCGATTGTGTCCTCTTCCATGTCTAGGAGCAGTCTCTTCGACTGGCCGTTGACTTTCATGATAATAGGTATCGGCCAGATTGCCTTCTCGTGTTCACCGGAGAGGAAGAATCTCTCTTGCCGCACTACTATCTTTTCTCGATCGACAGTTGCCGTCACGACTGGATATCCAGGCTTGCCTATCCATTCGGTCATGATCCTTGCGACTTGTCTGCCAGAGCTTTCATCCAATGAGTTCCACAGGTCGATTCCGGCTGCGTTCGAGAATCTGTAGCGTTCAAGATAGTTGTGGACCCCCTTCCTGAACTCGTCGGGTCCAGTGTAGGCTTCGATCATTCTGAGAATGCTTGCACCTTTTCCATATGTTATCGCATCGAATATCTGTTGTATGTCATCCGGGGATTTCACGTCAGCCTCAATTGGGTGCGTATTTTTCAGGGAGTCCATGTTCATGGCGGGGGAGGTCTCATCTATCAGGAAGTCTTGCCAAGCATTCCATTCCGGGAATACCGCGTCGACTACTTTGTGGCCCATGAGCGTAGCGAAACTCTCGTTCAGCCAGAGATCGTTCCACCACTTCATGGTGACAAGGTTTCCAAACCATTGATGTGCTAGCTCATGAGATATGACCTGGGCAACGCTCTTCCTAGTGGCAAAACTGCTATTCTTGTCGACGTACAGCGCGGTTTCTCTGAAGGTTACTGCACCCCAGTTCTCCATGGCACCAGCGGCGAACTCTGGAACCCCAATCAAGTGAACTTTCGGAAGCACGTACGGCGTGCCGAAATAGGATTGATAGAAATCAAGCGATTTCTTGGCAACCTGAAGTGCGAATTCTCCGTTGCGTGCTTTGCCAGGAGTTCCCGCAACTATCACATCTATGCTACCCAGTCGTTCCTTGATCTCCTCGAACCTACCTATCCCCAGATAGAGGAGGTAGGTCGACATCCGCGGCGTTCTCTGAAATGTAACTAATTTCCTGCCATCTTCCATCTTCACTGATTCAAAAGGGGTGTTTGATATCGCGTCTAGGTCCTTGTCGATTCTCACTGTGAGCTTGAATTCGGCCTTGCACTCGGGGCGATCCACGCAGGGCAGGAGTCTTCTTGCATTGGCGGCCTCGAAATCTGTCGTAATGATGTATGTCCCGTCGTACGGAGCCTTATAGATACCCGCCAAGGTGTCTGGAATCTCACCAGAGTATCGGACTTCCAGTACTCCCTTGAAAGGACCGCTCTTCACCACCAAGTTGTCGTCTTTCTGTTCGAACCGGTAGGTCCTTCCGTTGCTCGATACGCTTGAGACATGTAGTCCCGAAGAGTTCAGAGAAATATCTTCCTTAGAGTCGAGTGTTATGAGCAGCTTACCGTTGAATCTGAGATCCCGAAAGCTCAAATCGAGAAACAGATCGTAACGCTCGACCCGCACGGCAACAAGTTTGCTTTCTTCAGACATCTGTGAATTCAACCTGGATATGGCTGCCATCGCAGAATGGCTTGTTGGCTGAGCTGCCACAACGGCACAAAGCAACGCGATTTCTAGTCTCGTATTTGGTTCCATCCGATGAGTGCAACGGTACGCGGCCCTTTACCCAGATCGGCCCACTGGCTTTCTGTTGCGGATCCTCTACTAGACTGATAGATGGCTCGAGTTCAGGTTCGATTGGTTCCCCAGTCTTCTTATCCCAAACCACGAGCCTCCCTGAGGGGCAGTTGAGTGCTTCCCTGATCGCGATTTCCCTCGATTTTGCGTCAGCAGAATCTCGGGTGAGTTTCCAAATCCCGCCTGCAGCATCGCAGAAACGAGCATTGGTGCAAAGGTCCTGAACATCAGTCAGAACAAGGTCAGGTCCTGGTATGTTCTTGGCCTGTTCAATGTAGCTCTTCCGACTCGCGGTCTCGGTGCCATCGAAACCAATCGCGACGTGTGTATCGTCGCAGTAGGGCGTTTTTCCTGACTGACCGCAACGGCAAAGGTCATACTTCTCCCGACTTGGGTAACGATGCCCCGTACTCCACTTGACCGAGTAACCCTCACTGTCCGTCAAGATGGTTTCCTTGGCTAAGGGCAAACCGCCAAGAACACGATACGGCCCGTTCTCAACAATCACTATCCTGCAGTCTTCCCTTCTCGAGGGCTTTTCCATTTTCCTGGCCATATGCGCTCGAGTCAGTTGTTAGCGAGCCCTGTATTTAACAAGGAACCGGCGGCTGACCATACGCAGTGAGAAACGAGTCAGATCGCTCTTGCGTTTCCTGTTCAAGTCTATGGCACGTGTGCAACTCAATTCGAGTGTGATTACGCGTTCTCTGGAGGCAACAAGCTGCTTGAGGATGATTCGTCCATTCCACTTATTAGCAGACCACATGGCCTCGTTCGCACCTAAGCGTGGAGAACTTGGCCGTCTTCCAAGATCACAGAGGCAGGAGCCATGAGGATAGGCTACTTCTCATCGGCATCTACTCCTGCCTTCTTTGCGAGCGCCGCTTCAGCACCAAGCTTCAACTGAACCGGCATTACCGTAACAGGCACGGAGAGAATATCCAGGACTATGGAGGAGAAGGCCGCGTCCTGATCGTCTGGTGTCCTCGTCTCGTCCGCAAACCACACGACTTTCGAGACGCCTTTAAGCACTTGGATCATCAGACCGACTAGGCGGTCTACCATGTCTACGAAACAGACTTCCCCGAGAATACTCGCTGTTCTCCTTGTTCTCGTGATCGGGTTTGCTGCAGCTGCTTTCTCATTCGGCATAGCCCTCACAGAGGAGAGCTCCAAAGTCAACACGTTTCAAGACCTAGCGGCGGAACTGCAGACCAGAAACAGCCAGCTAGAGAGCAGCCTATCCTCATTGAGCCGACCTCAAGGAAACGTTACTGCCTACGGGATTAATCCGGCGCAAATCTACGGCAACTCCAACCGCAGCGTTGTGACTATCCAAGGTTCGGAGGTCGCAGTCGTAGATACCCTCTTCGGTCCCCAGAAGACCATAGCAGGTGTACTCGGGTCCGGCTTCGTGATCGACTTGTCGAACTCTTACTACGTGGTCACAAACTTTCACGTGGTTGATGGTATCGTGAACGCTACGGTGACCTTCTGGAACGGCCAGGCCTACCAAGCGAAAATCATCGGTTCCGACGCATACAGCGACATAGCTGTGATCGCCACTCAAGCCTCACCCAGCGAGTTCTATCCTCTCGAATTCGCCCCGTCATCCTCTCTTGTGGTCGGACAACCAGTGGTTGCGATCAGGAACCCGTTCGGCCTTTCAGGTTCTGTTACCTTCGGGATCATAAGCCAGCTGGGAAGAACAATACAGTACCAGTCAGCAGGAGGAGGTTTCTCCATAGCTGATGTTATCCAGTTCAGTGCTCCGATAAATCCAGGAAATTCGGGCGGCCCACTCTTGGACGCCAATGGAATGGTCGTCGGAATGACGACGGCTGTTGCAAGCGGCTCTCAGGGCGTGGGCTTCGCAATACCGTCGGACACTATACTAAGAGAGCTGTCGTCCCTGTTAAGCAGCGGAAAATACGACAAGCACCCCTACATTGGATTTCAAGTCGCCGACATGAACTATCAACTATCACAGATCATGAAAACTAATGCCACCTACGGCGTGTTGATAGAAAAAACGGTCACAGGCGGCCCAGCAGACAAAGCTCACTTAAGAGGTGGACAACAAGTTGTGACGATCGGCGGACAACAGTACCTTATCGGTGGAGATGTCATAGTCTCAATAGACGGCACGAGAATCGTCAACTACGATGCGTTCTCAACCTATCTGGAGAGGCATACAATTCCGGAACAGACAATTCGGGTCGGCATCATCAGAGCCAGCAGCTACCTAGAAGTGCAAGTTACACTCGGCAGCTACTAAGCTGCGGACATAGTAGTGGCACGTCATAATTCGGCTATTATCACTTGTCTCAATTCCAGTGCGCGGATATGGTTTTGTGCACCATTCGAGAGCTGGGTAGATCGCTCAAATTCCCGGAAACATGTGCTCCATGAATCTTCTCCGGTAGGGGCTGACGTTGCTCTTGAGCAGCTCGGTTAGGACGTAGTAGCTGGTCTCAAAATCGGCTCCACTGTCGTTGTGAAATTTCATGACCGGCATAGTTGAGAGCGAAGGTTCCCACGTCTTGTCCCACGCTTCGATCGCTCCAACTAGGTTTCTTTCTCGGTTACGCCTCTCCAATTCATCTCTACTCACGACCATGACCACAAGCAGCGGCACAACGTCCTCAACTTTTGTACTGAGCAGGAATTCGCGTGTGGAATTTCGAGGCGCTGTACAATCCACAATCACATTGAGCCCTCTTCTCAGGGCGAGATCGCGTAGTGAAGCCAAACACGTGTACACAAACTCCTCATCGGCTGATGGTTGAGAGACACCGTAGAACATTGAGCGGACATCATCTACGCTCAGTCTTACAAAGGTTGGATTGTCAGATACAAGCCGCTTCGAAAGCACGGTCTTACCAGAGCTTGGATATCCGCTAAGGACGATATTCCACAGTTTCCTTCTGAAGCTCAGGTTCCGTGCCTCCTCAAGAGAGCGGGATTCAATTCTCACACACGTGGTGGGGTGGATTTCTACGTTTTCATCATGCTCGTTCCGCAGCACTGTGAACATAAGTTCCAAGCGATGGAAGATTCCACTGGTCACCGTGAGAGAATTGAATCAAGCACTTCAAATGATGATAGGAAGAAGAGGTTTGGAGAGAGCAGAGTTCCGTCCGGAGGCTTTATGAAGTCGACGAGGGCGCCGGAGGATGCAGAACTGGGTGACCACTAGGTTCTTTGACTGTATGAAACGGAGAGCGCCGCGATGGCTCAGAGAAAGTTCAGGTTGTCAGCGCGCATAAGCAGTGATAACCCATCTGCCATCAGGTCAATCCTTGAGGGGATCGTTGGTGGCAAAGGAACAGTCAAACCGATCAAGGAGGGCTTCGAAGTTGAGGCAGTTCTCGAAGGAGAGAGTGCGCGAGACCTCAATCGCGTGCTATTGTCGGAGATGCGTAGAGTGGAGAAGAGAACCAGACTCCGTGCAGAATGGGCTTATGGCAACATCGTCGAGAGTTTCTTTGATTACGTGTCAAAGGGAACTCGCAAACTAGACCAAGAAAGCAACTGAGCGCCATTTCACCAGGCCTCTTTCAAGCGCGACTTCCGGCAGACGTGTCTTTCTGAGTTTCCTCTTCTCCCTATGCATATGTTGCCACCCCCCTTGGTGGCGGCGACTATTCCAGCAGCATTTACATCTATGCGAATGCAATTCTTCCTTGTTCTCGGGTGAGACGGAATTGGCAAATGTCCAAACTGGGCGCGTTCAGCATCTTGAAGGCAGGGTGGCGTGAGAGTGAGCATCAAGGTCAGAGAGTGGCTGCGAAGATTGGGGATCGATACGACCCACGAAGAACGCGAGGAGATAGATCGTGAGATCGAGCGAAGGACAGGACAATACTGCGACAAAGGCGTTGAATTGCTCGGCGAGGCTGAGTTCTTGGCGATTGTGGATTCGGTGAGACGCAGACGCAGAAAGCAGACAGCTGAACCCCTCGTCGCATAGGTTTGAAAACAAATCGAAGAAGTTGGAAGTTGAGAAAAATCATACAACTATCGAAGCTCTGGGAGCCAGGCTAACGATGAACAAGCCATATTCAGCAGACGTACTGATCGTCAACGCGAGAAAGGAGGAATTACCAGAGATCCTGACATTGCTTGATGAATGCGGACTTCCAGGAGAAGGGCTTGCCGACCACGTGGCCACAACCCTCATTGCTAGGGAGGGGATGGACATCGTCGGTTGTTCAGCACTAGAACTGTACGGAGAATATGCACTGCTTCGATCCGTCGGCGTTAAGGAAACACATCGGAGACGTGGATTGGCCTCACGCCTCACGAAGGCAGCATTGGACTTGGCCAAGGATCATCAAGTAACTACTGTATACCTCCTAACTGAGACGGCAAGTACGTTCTTCCCCAAACTCGGCTTCAAACCGATTCCACGCTCCGAAGTACCTCAGAAGGTTCAGAATTCGATCGAATTTACCAAATTATGCCCCCAGACTGCCACCGTCATGACAATTACCTTGACCTAAACAACACAGTCGTTGATCTCCACGTGCGCACACGAAAGATCGCTCCTCCCATAATGGTTCAAATTCGAGTGTCGACGTAGAATCAGGCGAAGATAGTATTTGAGGAGACGCATCTTGAGATTCTGTTCGCGCTGCGGCAACTGGTTGGGAGCTAACTTCTGTCCCAACTGTGGAATGGATTTGAGAGGCTATCCTTCGGTATACATCATGGCGTGGGTCTGATACGTAAGGCACACATCGTAACTTGATCTGTGTGCACCATGAGACCAACAACGAACTGCGAGTGTTTCAGGGCTTCATCTCACACCAAAGCGGGCAGCCTCAAAGGGAGGTAAAGTATCCATACGACTAACGCGCTGAAACGAAGTTCTCCCCGAAAACCTGTCCTAAACACTCGCAGTAGATGAGATGATTAGGCGAAGATGGCAGCCCAAGGTTTTAGTGAGAGGTCCGGGTAATCTTTGACAAGGAGGCTCCGTGCAGATATGGGAAGGGGAATGGGGCATTGGGGCGGCGGCCATCCATGGTTAGGCTTCGGCGGTTTCGGTGGTCTCGGGGGCTTTGGCGGTTATGGGTCGCCCTTCTTTGGCGGATACGGGGGATACGGCGGCTACGGTAGATTCGGCTACCCATGGTATTAGAAAGTGAGTTCCCCATTCTACTGGTACTCAGTCCATAGAGCGATCGGGCTACCATTCCTCGTAGAGAGGATTTGTGAGGGTATTCTTTCCCCTGACCCATTTTGGGTGATTTGTGTGTGGGCTAATACTGCGAGCATCGCAATTTGAATTTGATCAGGCGTTTTTTGGATTGATCGAGACCGGCCTTGGCCGCATTTAAACGGTCAATTCTCTATGTGTGGGCGAAAAAGCACACCAGAAGTAACTGACGACGGGACTTTCTCAATTGCGTCTCGGGCGACCCCTACAATTGTCGCGAAACTCGGTTCACTTGGAACTCACCGTATGCACATTATCATTGCATGCATCAATCGTTCAAAGGAACAGCTATGAACCTAGCAAACCAATTCGAAAGCAGGTCGAGCACACCGAGGGTTAGGTAGGCTTTACATGCGATGCCCGCTCTGCGGACGTGAAATGACAACCCTTCTCGGAGCAAGGAGAGGCAGGGTCAGCGAGATCGTGCACTACTGCGAGGTACATGGCTTGCTCGGCAGACCGTCAGCGTCGATTCTCTTGTCGCAGGTATCGAGTTCCAAATCAAATCAGCTGGCATATGAGGATACAAGAGCGACTGAAAGCCAAAGCACTGCAAAGGGTAACGATCGTACCGATCCAGCTACGAACACAACCAATCAGACAAACCCCAGGAAACAGGTCCCAAAGTGACCGAGTCGATTTTCTAATCGCTCAACCACAGCAAGTAAAACAGCAGGTTGACGGCATCAGAAGAATACTCACGATAGGCCTCATGGATATTATCGAGAATTGGAAGAAGGATCGCTCGCTTATGGAAAGAGATGGCCATCGACTCCACTCACGAAGCCGTATTCTGAACCATTTCATCCGGTTCTACAGGGTTTCTAGGTATCTCTTGATTTCTGTCTCTGCATTGTCTGCCGTAATGAAGATCGGCACGTTCTCCATTCCTGTTGCTATGTAGCTCGACAGTAACCACCGGCCTGGTGAGAACTCGAGAGTCTTCTCGAGTATGCTTGGGTCAATTGTGAATGTTGTACTGACTAAGCCGCGGTCATACTGGCGGGGCAAAGTGCCAACGAAGTACGTGTGAAGCTGCTGAAGCGCGTTCGTGTTGAGGTAGGCGATTCGCTGCGTCGAGATGCATCCGCCAAGTCCGTATTTGCGGCCTTGCCTGAGGAGTGTCTCAACGGCGTCTGTGCATTCACGCTCGATTCCACGGGCCTCGGAAGGTGCAGGAGCAAACTCCTGGGCCTCATCAAACACGAAGAGGATCCATGGTTTGACCTTGAATTTCCGCTTGCGATTCCAAAGCGTCACTCTAGTCAAATCTACGGCTAGTTGCTTGATTGTCACAGGGTCAGAGATGGAGAGGCAAACGAGACGGGTCGGTCCCTCAAGGAGGTGGTGTATCTTCTCAGTTGTCAGTCCTGGCCTGCCTTTCTCAGCGTCGCCCCTGGTAATGGCGTCTAGGAGTTCTTTTCGTGATGTTGCCCAGCCGTATACGTTGCTCTTCTCGCTGACTTTGTATCGTTCCACGGCCCCCTGCGCTTCCGTGTCCAGGAATGCAACGAACTCCTCGTCGATCTCATCTAGTTCGTTTCGATTCTCATTCGTCATGTATTCGGCGACTGCTGATGATATGGCATCGAGTGCCTCAAGGTAGACCTGCTTGCCTGAGCTTTCGCTCACCATCGTGCCGATCGCGGATAGGATGTCCGTGTAGCGCGGGACCACGAACCTGGGCTTGACGTACCGCTCAACCCTGCATAGTTCCATTATGTTTTGAAAGGCTTTGACTGGTCGCTCGTCCTTTTCGAACTCTCTCGGTTTCACGAGCGAGTCGTACAGCTGAGTTGCGTCTTTGATCGGGTCTTCCAGAACTATCTTGGATGGAATCGATTTGTCGGCGAACACGTCCATGAGCAGGAACGGATACTCCATCGAGATGTCAAAGATCACCACCTTCGTGTCCTTGGTGTGGTAGATCAGGCGACGTAGAACGTTCGAGAGCAGGTTGGATTTTCCGCCACCCGTGAACGAGAAAACCCCGAAATGGTAGCGTAGCAGGTTCTCGAAGTTCACGTAGATCGGAACCCTGGTCTTCTCAGATTCAAACATCTTGATGACACCAAGACGTGGATCCTGCCGGGCTACATCGGTTGTTTTCAGTTTCCTCCAGTCGACCCCCATCTCTTCGAGTATTCTCCGATTGTACATCTGGTGGATCATGTCTTGGTTGAGGATGTGTGTCTCCTCTCCAACAATTGGATAGGAGAATCCTTTCACGTATTCTGGTTCGCTCTTGCCCGTGATGACCAAGTCGTAGTTGATCGGGATTGCCTGGACCTGGATCATCATAGTGGATCTGTCGTTGGAGTCCCAGTCGCGAACCGACTGCTGGATAATCTCGAACTGCATCGGGTAATAGCTCTGGTCTGACAGGCCACGCAACCCAAAATGCTCTGGTCTGATACTGGCGATCTCTGCGAGAGTGTATCTCTCGCCTTCGTTCTTCGTTGCGCGGAAGTTTCTGACGGCCAGTATCATGCCCTCTTCGACCAGGCGCATGATGTCTCTCTGATACTCGGCCTTCACGGTGCATTCGTATCGAGCGGTGGTGCTAATCTGCGTAGTCTCGGGCGATGGGCCGTAACGTGGACGAACCATCGCTACACGCGCTTTGAATCTTCCGTCGAAGTCTGTGAAGTATCTGTTAATGTCCTCTTCTCGTTGATTCAAATTCAGCTCTCCTTTCTCTAAACGTGCTCATGTAGAAGACGAACTCGCGTAGGTCATGGTTCGTCATAATCCAATCCCTCGTCGTCTCGACGATTCTCGTGAACTCGCGCGTATGCCACTTCGCCACGTTATCCGCAATGAAGAGAGGCACATTATGACCGAAAGCTTCCGGTATGCTTGTGCTCGTCATCGCGGCTAGCATAACCATGACGAGGTTCTGGATATCATTGCGCGCCTCTTTATTCGAGAAGAGTATGGGCTTCACCTTCTCCTCGACGCCGCCATACTCGTGGGAAAGCTCACATACATGATCCAAATCGAATTCCGGATAAACCAACCGGTCTGTGAGCAGCACATTGCTGCGCAGCTTCGGGTCCTGCTCAGCCTGGGCAAGTTGAACATACGACTTAAGGAACAGGCGCTCGGAGTTGACTCTATTCTGGACGGCGCCGCTCACGAATCCGTCTCTCCTGGGCATTTTGTCGTTGCGTAGTTCGGGGACCATGGTTTTGAAGGCGGTGTCGTACTCGACGAGCGCCCACGGAACCGACAGCTTATCCCAGTTGTGAACAGACGCGGACTGAAGGAACATCCTATCAGTTCTAGGGATATTCTCCAGAGCCTCGCTTGAGAGGTCAAGCTTCCACATATGCTCGCGACTACAGATCTTGACTACCTGACGTTGGAAGTCTCGTGCGGCCGTGTCCTTCGTGAGCCCGATGAGTAGAACCGGCCTCTTCCAGCACTCCTCGATGATCATGTTGAGACAGAAGAGTGTCAGGAACGCCATGTCGACCGTCGTTAGCCAAGTTGGTTTGCCGGCTTTCGTGATCATCATGGGGTTAGGCCGCTCGGTTAAGGGCTGATCAAGGAATAGGCGGTCGCCGATGGTGCATGTGAGCTTCTTCATTCGCTCCCAGCTATTCCGGTACTCCTCTTTCAGAGCGTAGCTGGAGCCTGTCGACTGAACGAGCTCAGCCTTCTGGAGGCCATCTAGGATCTTCTTGGCTCTGCGCTTACAGTCGGCGTGTTCAAGGTGGAGCCGCCCGCAGAGCTCGTCGAGTGTGAGCGAGGTTGCGGTTTCGAGTTCGTAGAGAAGGCGCGGTCTCAGGTAATCGCCTCTGGGCGGCGGAAGATCGAGCGCCCTGTTGACGAATCGGTGGCGGCAGTAAATCATCTCCTCCATTCGTACTGGTTGGTCGTCGAGGTCGAAGCCGCAGAGGCCTGACTTCTCTCTGAGCCTCTGACCATGCGCAGTGTCGCTGAGGAGAGCGGAGTGCTCGCCTGAGAGGGTCCGGTCCATCAGAAGGATGCGCACGTCCTCGTCGATGATGAGCCTGTAGGCGAGGTAGAATTCTGAGAAGGCCATTATCCAGTCGGCGATTCGTGAATTGTCGAAGATCGCCTTATCGTCAAGAGGCTTCTTACCACCAATCATGTCGATCATCGAATCGACATCAGACACCTCATTCACATACAGCGGCACACAGCTTGAGATACCCCGACCATGCTCAAGCAGCTTGCCGGCGTGCTCCACTGATGGTTTGACGCCCTTGTGGAATGTTACCGTGCCGAAGGAGACGTAGGCGCCACCGAAGAAGATGATCAGATCGAACATGTTGCGTGCGTACTCGGTTCCATCCACTGCGGCGAACTTCACCCGCTCAGAACCGAAGAGCTTCAAAGCGGTCTCGCGAGCCCGTTCGGCGCTGAAGTCTTGGATGATAAGGTTCGAGAGGAGTGCGTCGTAGACGTCGCTTGCTGAGGAGAATCGCTGGTTGTAGTCGGATATGCGGTCTAAGGCGCCGGCTCTCAGAAAATGGCCTGCTCGCTTCAGCTGGTTGCTGAGGAATGATGTCTCCATTTCTGAAAGCCTGGGTGTCAGCCCTATCCACACGCTCCCGTTGCTTATCTGGGATGGAAGATCGTACGCTTATCGGGAGAGAGTTGCGTCAGCGGGTATTTAACACGGGCTCACAAGTGAAACTACTCCGTAATCGCAAGGCCTCATACTCGGAGTTCCTCGAGCTATGTCCATATCGTCGAGAAATCAAGCAAATTGATGCGAGAAAGAGGGGTTGGGGAGGCTCGTGACTTCGACTGCGCTACCTCCCTGACGCGTGTGGTTCCTTTTCTGTTTGACGTGCTTCTTTTATGCGCTCGACAAGCTCAAGCAGAGGACCGCGATGGTAAGGGTGCTTCCATCCGCAGTACTCGCACACTAGCCCCTCCTCCTCGCCATTCCCTTTACAGACAACAGCACCTGAGCAGAGCGGGCAAGAACTGGGATCTAGCGGAGCATCCATGAGATACTTGACCTGCAGTACGAAGTCCTCGCTGACGAGGTACTTGAGGATCTGTTCGCGGAGGGACTGCTTCTTCTTGAGTTCGTCTACGAGTTGGTCTGTCTCCCTGGTCGTCAGCTTCTGCCCTGTAACCTTCAAGATGGCATCCTTGAGTAGTGCGGGGTCATCTGCCAGCGTCGCCAGTGTCTCGGCATGGGTTGCCGTGATTGTGTCGCGCGACACAAGCTCCTGCAGTTCTGTTGGGAATGTAAGGAGCCGTAGCCTCTGTGCAGGGGAGGTTCGAGTTCTATCAAAGAACAAGAATCGAGGCGTTTCCCTCTTGGCTTCCCGCAGCCAACCCTTGGAAAAACCGTTAATATTCACTGGTCACGCTTGCATCTATTCGGAGTTGAGCTCCTGTGATGATCCTATTGCGGATATTCCCGAAGCAGGACTTGAGCGACACCTGGAGAAGAGCCCTCGCCAACTCGGAGAAGATATCCAATAAGGATTGCACGCCTCTCTATGCTTCTCAACAGGAAGAGAAGGACTTCATTAGCATAATGTACGATGTGAATGACATCGATTCTTTCGCCGATGTTCTTGTTACTAAGATTCCGTCCGCTGCGAACTCGAGGAAGACAAGAACAATTACCCTTCTAAGACCGGTCTTCTTTCCAGCACCTAAGGACAGGCCTGAACAGCTTGAGAGATACCAGGTGGCTGTACGCGTAGCCTCGGGCGAGTTGAGTAATGTGTTCAACCGCATCCTTCACTTGAACTATCCCGTGGATTTGTTTCCAACGTATGTTGCCTACTCTTTCGGAGAAGACGACATACTTGTGTCGATGCTTTCCATCAGTAGGGACAAGGCGAGAGCATTTGTCAAGGAGAAGATAGAATCTCAGAAAGGAGTGCTCAGTGTTGATGTCGCGCGCATAGACATGTCTAAGAGACTTGCGCCGTTGGAGATGTGGAGACACTACAGAGAGGAGAAGTATCTCTTCAAGCCTTCCGAGGGTTTTGAGGAGTACGATTTCACCGAGCAGGCCTTGATTTCAGGCGCCTTTGTGAAAGAACTCGAATAGCTCTAGATTGCACACGAAAGGAATGCTACAGCCTTTCTAGAACCAACTGATCCTTGAGGTCGAGGAAGGATCGTCTGAGACAGGCCAAGAAGATACTCGGGTTCGGCCATAGGATCTACAAAGGCGAAGATCCAAGGGTCGCGCACCTTCGCAGCCTTCCCCAGTCTCTGTGTTACGAACAATGATCATTGGCTTGGGTTTTCCGCGAAAGTCGAGGAAGCTGTTTCCAAGGAACGGAATCTACATCCGAACATAGAGTTCTCGGCCACACTGTAACATGCGCTTGGAATCCCGGTCGACATGCTCACAACGATGTTCGCATGTAGCCGGATGGCTGGTTGGACAAGTCGCATAATCGAACAGTATGAGCTGAACAGGCTGATGCGTCCTCTGAGAGACTATGTCGGCACTCCCAACGTCGAATACGTTCCCATCGGGAAAAAAGACAAGAAGTCCACAACATGCATTCCGAGCTACGCTCAGTAGGTTTACTGTAGAGGATAGGTTCTCTGTTTGGTATCGCATGTAGGTATGATCGTGCATGGGCACTAGTTGGGGGGAGAGGGGGAGATCTCAACCGCTGACTCATGCGTTAAGGTTGAAACCTTAAACGGTCGCCTCCGTTTGATAGCTTGCGACTCAGGAATGTCATCTCAGTCTGGCTATGACGCGGCGACGCTTTGGGAGATCCTCACAGACACTGTGCATGCGCTTCCCATGTACAAGCACCACAAGCATTACGCGGAGAAAAGCGTGCTCCTAGAGAAGCCACGCATATCCGCGAAAGAGATGGCCTTGCTGATGGGTATGCCCCTTGGCGAGGCGATCGTGATCCTCGAAGAACTGAGGCCCTCTTCAAAGGGAACGCGTGAGGATGAATCAAAATACAAGGCTCCACCCGGCAAGAGTCTTCTCGATTATGGCACAAACTGACGTGGTGACCTGAAGGCTTTCGTCTTGTCTGGCGTGGTTCTGGTCTCAACTGCTGAGTTCACCTTGAAGAGCCACCCGGTCCGCCAACTCCTCATTCGACTATTGAAGCGGCACATCAGATCAAATCTCAAACGCATCGGGCTGGAGAATTACAGGATCGCGCAGGCGGGAGGATTCCTAGTCGTAGCCGGCCTCGACGATACAGAGAAGACAGCGAAAGAGCTGGCTCAGATATTCGGCGTCGCTCACGCCGACGCCTGCCAACCAACCTCCCTGGACTTGGAGGAGATCGCTGAATGTGCGGCCAAGCAGGCGCATCAGAGGGTCAAGATCGGTGACACATTTGCGATTAGGGCGCGCAATTTCGAGCCTTCAAAGATGAAGGGCAAGGAGATCGAAATACGTGCGGGCTCGGAGGTTCTATCGCGACTTCCAAGCGGTTTGAAAGTGAACCTAAGCAATCCGGACCATACCGTCCGCGTATTCTACGGTGCCAAGGAGGCTTTTGTCTCGTCTGCACGGTTCAATGGGCCAGGCGGGCTACCCGTAGGTTCGCAGGGAAGCCTCTTGGGGATCGCAACCGACCCCGCTCTCGCCCCGCTAGCGTTCTACTTGTTGATGAAGCGCGGAGCTATGGTATGGCCCGTCATACCCGATCTACCCTTCCATATGGGAGGGATACCCCCCGATCAAACCCTCAAGGGCCTGAAAAGGCTCAGGCGGTATGTTCCGAAGAACACGTACTCGGCGCGACTAATCACGATCGACGCGTCCACAAGAGACGCTTTGGCCTCCACGAGCTCGGGCGTGCAGAGGGTCTTCTGTGTGCGCTTGGTGTTCCGAGCGGTCAAGCATCTTGCTCGGAACGCGTTAGGACTTGTGACCGCTGACAGGTTCGGCCAAGGCGGCATAGAATCCTTGAAGGATTTGAGAGTGGCCGACGAGGTTGCAACATTCCCAGTCTACCGCCCACTACTCACGCTGGACGAGGCAGATATGCGACGGCAGCTCGAAAGACTCGGACTGGCCCAAGCTGAGACATCAAAGAGCGCAACACAATCTTCGTCCGTCGTGGATGGAGTCTTCATCGATGAAGTCAGGACGCTCGAGAATCGCCTCGATGTGGAGGAGTTGGCTTGCAAGATCGCGGCCGACTCTAAGAAGATACAGATCGATTTTCAGTAGATCGTACGATTGTCATGAGAGGGTCGGTCCACTTCTTCCGCTGATGGGTGGGGGACATCCCGTTCATGTGGCGTGAGTGAATCCTGTACGGCTAACCGTGCAGGCTTAACTCGACCAATTGGTGTCAGCAGAGTGTCAGGTGCGCACAACAGGTCCAAACTAGGACGGCAAGTCAACTGCCATTCGAAGTGGTCAAGCTAGTCATTAGTGGCAACGTGCGAATCGACATGTCAAGAATACGCATGCCCTAACGGCTTAGCATGTATCTGTCCCGTCAGACCTTGGAGAACTCAGGTGTGTACTGAAATGTACCATCCTCAAGAGCCTTCTTCCTGAAGTCTCCATACAAGAGCGGATAGTCCCTAATGCAAATCTGGGCTACCGATCCGAAAACCTGACGGATTTCTATTTCAGCGCTGGAGTCAGTCCGCGTCTCGATGGCCCACCTGATGGTTCGGTGATTTGCCGTCCAAATCACATTCGTCGCCAACCCTTCCGGTAATATACGTCGCGGAGCAGACGTAACTCGCTTCTTCTCCTCGAAGTTCATTTCATCCCACGGAAAATGTTCCTCAAGTTTTCGATAGCCTTTCCTTATGTCCTCCATAATTGTTACGAAGTCTCTTGACACAGGCTTCAAGTCTTTCGGCAGCCAAAGATTGAGATCCAGCGGCCGTACATATCGTAGGCTTTCCTGACTGATCGCCGTTCCCGCTCGGTGCCTGACGAGTTCATGCGTGAAGACTCTACTGACGTTCAGGAAGGCGAAGGTGACGGTGGCGTGTTCGAGAACACTGCCATGTCTTGACCGAAGTACGTTCTGCAAGTAATAACCAGGATCATCTCTTATCTTTGTGATATTTGGATTCAGTCCTAGACCGTAACTTCTGTAGCAAACTCGACCAGCTAACTCAGTCAGGAACTCGGAGTCACTTCTCTTGTGCCGCTTAGTCTTCCTCAACCATCCCGCCGCATTGTAGTACTTGAGTAGCTCGCGAACGGCATCTTCATCGATTCTTGTCTCTGCAATCTTGATAACGTGAGGCTCTACTTCAACAATCTCGTCCCGCAACGCTGCAAGCTCCACGCGTTATTTCGTATCAGGTCACGTGTATAATTCTAGTTCTCGGGGTCTGTTATACACTACCGCCCTGAAGATCACCGCAACAAGATCAAGCTAGCAAAAATGGCGTCATTGGAGTCCACTTTTCTTTCGAGGAGATGATGAGCCTCCAGTACGAAGGCAAAGGTTCGCACGTAGCCGACGAGCCCCTCGCGCGTTGATGCATTTGAATAGCCATGTTGTGCAAGAGACTGACTGTTCTCAGTGGCGATATTCAAACCACAAGTGATGACCGAATGAATGCGGATTAAATCCCTCGCAATGGGGAGACTTACGATTCTGACACGTGTCAAACCCAGAATGAGAGAGCCTGCTCAATTCTGCGGTTCACGGTTAATCAAGGTTTTGCGTTGCACACCTGTCGCACGCGGCTCTTGTAGAAGAGAAGAGAGAGCGTCTCGCAGGAGAGCAAATCGTGGCATCCGTGCATCCGAGTTCGAACGTCGTTCTTCGCCGTCTGTAATATTCTATGTGTCCGGTTTGTTATGCGCGAGTCCTTCGATCTCGCTGGCCCCGATCGCTATCGCCTCGCTCAAAGGCATCTGCTTAGTCAGCCTTCGCAAGGCGTCAGGCGGCGAGTCCAGCAGTCTCCTCGTTGCGCCTATGAGGCGCTCAGTGGTGACTTCTCGTTGAGGGATAATCTCCGCTAGGCCGAGTTTGGATGCTCTCTTCGCGTTCCCGTACTGTTCGGTGTGGTCGGGGATTGGAATCAGGATCATTGGTTTCCCAAGCATAATCGACTTCATTATGGTTCCGTGTCCTGCTCGCGAAACAACGACGCTCGACGCTTCCAGGACCTCATTCTGATCTTCAATCCAATCATAGACTGTCAGATTGCGATCACGGACAGGTGCCGATGATCCGTTGGGTTCGCCTCGAGAAACCACAACCTCATACTCGCTCGGGAATCGCTTCAAAGACTCCAAGAGCAAGTCTGCAAGCACGGTCCGTTCGGTCCTAGGGCCGCTCACGGCAGCGTAGATGAGGGGTTTTCGACTGTCGAAAAAAAGTGACCTATTCAAAGCGGCCCCGGTCGAACGCTTCTTTGGCTCGTCTGACACGATCGGCCCGATCAGCTTGACTTTGTACTTGTAGCGCTTCGGGATCGCTAGGTTACTCGCAGAGATCGTGTATGGGGCTGGAAAGTCCGGAATGAGCATTAGGTTGCTTCTGGCCCAGACTCCTCCAAGCAAGGTTCTGAAAAACAGCCAGAAAATGTTGGCAATCAGGAAGAACAACCGCTCGACGGGTGTGACCTTCTTCGCGGACGGTTTCTTCACGATTTCCACTCGGAACTGATTTAGTATCAGAGCAACAGGCACGCCCATTAGTTTGCCGGCCACAAGGGAGGACAAACGCGAGTCAGAAAGCACCACGTCAGGTTTGAAGCGCTTGATGTTTCTGATTTCAGCTGTGAGTTGCTCGAGGAATCTTCTCACTCCGAGTGAGAATCCGCTCGTGGCCGCCGTCGTCTTGAAGTCGACTGTTCCATCTTCTCCAACTTTGAACCCAATCGAAACCGTTGGAAGAGTGGGTAGTCCGCGCCTTCGAGCATAGTCCAGCCCATCCGAGTATGTGGAGTAGACTACTTCCGCGCCTCGGGAGACTAGTGCGTCCGCGATGGGTTCACATCGCGTGATGTGACCTAGCCCTATCCCGCAAGGTGCGACGTAGACTCTCAACGGCAATCGCTCTACAGTTCCTTCAGGTGAACTTCCCCGCTTGGTTCAGTCTCTTCGAAGATGATCGCTTGAAATTTCTCCACCCTCGTGCCCTTGTCCAACCAAGCGTCAGGCTGCAGACCCGCCTTGAGGCAACAGTTGCTAAGGAACTCTTCAGCATCCCAGTTCCATTCCGGCGCGACCTGTGGAAGCAAGAGTCCGCGACGGGCTCCGCGCCCCACTATCAGTCCATCCTGGCCGATCTTGATCTCTTTCGCGCGCTCAACAGGCTCCCTCGCAGTCAGTTCGTCAGGAACGGTTAGTACGCTTAATTCCACTACAACGCGTTCTCTGAACTCTGCCAGTTCAACGGGGTCAAAGCGTGGATCACCAGTGGCAGCCTCTATGGCCGACCGGATCGTCGCAACGGCGAGCGGGTCAGTCGGGAAAGGATATCCAATACAGCCTCTGAGCTGATGAGCGGGCTTCGTCGAATTCAGTGTGACAAAGACCCCTGACTTGTCAAGAAGATGCTTTGGCGTGTCCGCGGGAGGGTCTATTTCACGTCGCCTCGATAGGTATTCGCCGATGGCGGTTCTCACGAGGTTTACAAGGAATCGTCCGTCGTCAATCGAGAATGGTGCAGCCATGCTTTTTCAATCTCCACTTGTCTGGGATGCTTTCCTTTGGATCTCCTGTGCCTTCTCCAACACGGCGTGGATGTTCTCCCAGTGACTGCCTTGCCAATACACTTTTGCGCATTCCGAATTGGAGCAGCTCCAAAATTCGTTGAACGCATTAAAGGTTGCCGCGGGTATCTTCCCCTTCACTTGCTCCTTGGAGGCTTCTTTGAGAGGGGATCCACAGACAGGGCATCTAGAGTCCGCCGTGTCCACAGAGAGATCCAGCTTGAATCTGCCGGCGAGGCTTGCGAGCCTCTCTGCCTCCGTTCGGCCTTTCACGAGATAGGCATCTGCTCCTCGCGCGGTCGCAAGCCGATAGAGCGCCACATCGGAGGTTAGAAGAATTCTGTTCTCTTTGATGGCGTTGGCTACGAGGTCCCGGTCCTTCGTATCGTTCAGATAGAGCGCATCGTGTCCCATCATCCACAACCATCTGGTAAGCTTCCCAAGCATGCCGTCGAGGACGAACCTCATGATCTCACGACGCGCGCTATTATCTTGCCGTGATTCTTCTCGTCGATCTCTCCTCGATCATACACAACGTGGCCTGCGACTATAGTCGTCACCGGTTGCCCGACACACCTGAAACCGTCGAATGGCGAGAAATGAGCCTTCGAGTAAAACTTGGACGAATCGATCTTGAATCGCGCCTTAGGGTCGACAAGCACGAGATCCCCATCCATCCCTACCTGAAGGCGCCCCTTCCCATGAAGCCCGAATATGTCCGCCGGCTTTTCTGCAAGCAATTGCACAAGCCGTGCCAAAGTCAATTCACCATGATGAACTTTCGTCAGCAATAACGGGAGCGTTGTCTCAAGTCCCGGCAAACCGGGCCTGATCGACCACACATCCTTCGAGGTCTTCTCCCCTAGGGTGTGAGGTGCATGATCGCTCGCCACAATATCGATCTCCGACCTAAGCATCGCTCTCCAAAGCGCTTTAGTGTCACTATGCTTTCTAAGCGGCGGCACCATCAGCGCGAATCCCCCCTCACGCCTCAGGCCTTTCGTGTCAAGGAACAAGTGATGCGGGGTAACCTCGCAAGTAATCCCCAAGCCTCTCTTACGTGCAGCAGAGATTTCCCTCAGGCTTCGCTGCGTGCTCAGATGACAGATATGCACCTTTGAGTGAGCCCGACGAGCGAGATCTGTGATCATTTGCACAGCTTCGAGCTCGAACCTCGGTGCATGAGCTCGCAAAAAGTCCTTCACAGAATTATCTCCGGCTTCACGACATTCCGTCTGGCTTCTCGCAATTGCGGGACCATTCTCCGCATGGACAGCGACCGGAGTGCCAAGAGTTCCACACTCCTTGAATGAGGAGAACAGTTTTCGGGGGTCGTTATGCCATACGTGTGGATCAGGTTCGTTCATGTAGAGCTTGAATGCAATCGCGCCCGCCTTGACCATCTTGCGAAGGTCGGTGCCTGATTCGGCTAGAGAAGCGTGGAACCCAACATTCACATGAACTGCAGTCTGCGCCTTTGCGATCTTCTCGACGAGCCTGACATCGGAGTTGGTGGGCGGCTTGGTGTTTGGCATGTCGAGGACTGTTGTGAATCCGCCGGCGGCCGCTGCGAGTGTTCCGCTTGAGAAGTCCTCCTTGTAGGAGAGCTCCATGTCTCTGAGGTGAACATGTGCGTCAATGAGCCCGGGGAGCGCTATCAGACCTTTGCCGTTAATGGTCTTGTCAGACTTCGGAAGATGTGCGGTCTTGGAGAGTTTTTCGATTTGTCCGTCCCGGATTGAGATGCCGCCTTCAACGAGTTCCTGTCCTAGGATGAGTCTCACGTCAGTTATGCAGACGGACATCTCCGACGCTTCTCCTGAGCACCCAGCGTGGCTCGTACGTCAGGGGGGAGTGAGAGCTTGTGGGCAGAAAAGGGCTGTGGATGGCGGTCTACTCTTCTTTCTGGAGATCGGAGCTGCAGTCAGCGCAAAGGAACGATCCGTCATGTGATTTCAGGTTGTCCGACCATACTCCGCACTCGTCGCAGTATCCTGCTAGTGCGCTTGTCTCGCTTCGTTCCACGAGGGGTCTGATCTTCGATTTTTCCTCCATCACGTCGATCAGGGCGGGGGTGATCTCGACGATGTCAGTCCCGGTGACAACTCCGACCAGTTTCCCTGCCTCCATCACGGCGAAGCGTTTCACCTTTGCCTGCTTCATCCTTCTCGCCGCTTCCTTCACGTCGAGGCTGGGCTCCACTGTTCGCAGTGGTTTGGACATGATCTTCGCGGCTCTGATCTTGCTCGGGTGCAAGCCTTTGGCCGCCACTCTGCGAACAACGTCTTTCTCC
>Ga0116124_1000785_pt1 | contig 27011 bp, 27 predicted proteins | sample June2015DPH_13_1_2_FD_89728 | JGI IMG/M metagenome (GOLD analysis project Ga0116124, IMG submission 89728) | Peatland microbial communities from SPRUCE experiment site at the Marcell Experimental Forest, Minnesota, USA - June2015DPH_13_150 | ecosystem: Environmental > Terrestrial > Soil >... | reverse complement strand
GATAGGCCCTGGCAAGATTGGTTACGGCGGAACCTACAATTCGAATCCACTGAGCCTAGCCGTGTGCAAGGCCACGCTAGATGTCCTGTCGAAGAATGATGGCGAAGCTTTCTCGCGTATGAACTCGACAACGAAGAAACTAATGGATGGCCTCCAACAAGCATGCGACAAGACCGGTCACGACGCAGTAGTCCAAGGTGTCGGCCCAATGTTCCAACTGTACTTCACGAGGCTCAAGAAGATCAGTACCTACAGGCAGAGCCTACAGTGCGACTATGAGAAATTCAAGGACTTCCGCGAGGACATGCTTGAGAGAGGCATATACTTCCACCCAGATGGGACAGAGAGGTTCATGGTCTCAGCCGTGCATACGGCAGAGGATATCGAAAAGACGTTGGTGGCTGCAGAAGATGCACTCAGCAAGCTACCTAAGAGATACTATAGATCTCGCTCTCTCAGACGGGAGGCCCCAAGAACTCCTCAGGCTCCTTCGACCGTCTGAGTCTTCCCGAAGTACAGCCCGAATAGCCAATCGAGACTTCCCGATAATGTTCGCCAGTAAAACCTAGCGAAAGCCATCTTCATCATGTAGCGTATTCGGGAGGGTTGTATCTCCTTGACGGGCATGTCGTACGATCCGATTACAAAGGCAGCTTTGCCGGAGCCCATCTCGAACGGACAGTTTATCCGCCCATTGTACTTGTAGAGCTGTCTTCCGTGCCGGATTGCTGAAACGATATTGTCCGATGCAGTGATCGCTTCAAGATGCGCAGTAACCCCCGTCTTTGAGACAGGTATGCCTGTGGCGTCCCCGATTGCATATGCATTCTCGTAGCCAGTGATCCTCATCGTGTTCTTGTCTGCAGGGATCCATCCGTCGGCATCCCCTATTCCAGACTTAAGGACAACATCTGCGCCTCGATGCGGTGGAACCATGATGAGGAGATCATACGATTGCGATTCACCTTCGAGCGAGCACATCTCTTTCTTGGTAGCGTCCACTGACTCCACGTTGAAGAACGTGACAACTTCGATCCCACGTTCCTTGAAAAGTGGCTCGACAACCTTCGACATCGGTTCAGCTGGGTACGGACGCGGGTATGGCGTGAGAAAAGTCATCTTCACCTTGTCCCGGATTCCGCGCTTTCTGAAATAGTCATCTAACAGGAAGGCAGCCTCGTTCGGGGATGGCGGGCATTTGTGGGGAACGCCTGCGATTCCAACCACCACATGTCCCCCTTCGAATTTCTGGATGACATCCCAGATTCTTCTCGACTCTTCTGGGCTCGTGTGGAAGTTCAGTGCGGCTTCGCCGAGTCCTGGAATTGCTTTTGGATTGGGAACACTGCCAGTAGCGATGATCACGTAATCGTAGTGAAGCGTCCTCCCCGATGTTAGGGTCACTACTTGGCTCTTCAGATCGATTCTTTCAGCCGGTTCCTCAATCAGCCGTACGTTCTCGCTCACTAGGGAACGTTCTTCGCGGACGATCTCCGTGGGATCCTGGCCGGCGAAAGCAACATGTAGGTACCCGGGTTGGAAAATGTGTTGTCGAGATCCTAGCACCAAGTGCACTTTGACTTCGCCGGTTTGGATCTGAGCTCTGAGTTGTTTGGCGAGTAGGTTGGCGGACAGCGTCCCGCCTGAACCGCCACCTACCACTATAATGTTCACTGTGGATTCTTGCATTCTGAGTCTGCTCGACTACTTGCCCTTCTTCACTACACGGATCTGAATGCGAATGTAGTCCTTCTCGTCGATGACCGCGATGATTTCATTTCCGCTTCGCTTCGTCCAAGCTTCCGTATCGCTTTTCGCGGCAGGATCGGTCGCTAAGAGTTCGATGACATCTCCAATGTTAGAATTGCGATACGCGCGGAAGAGGTCCGTGATAGGGCCTGGACACATAGTTCCACGTGAGTCCACAATCGTCGTTGGCTTCACGCCAGATTGAGTGCTCGCCACGACTGTCTTGCCTCCCTAGATGAATAGGGTGATTGCGTCCTCAGAGGCTAGCTCGAGGTATGTTGCCGCGCCGATTATGTCGTCTACTTCCGGAATGAGGTCTTCTCGTTTGAGGCCCATCATGTCCAGCGTGGGCGAGCATGCATGGAACTTGACGCCTGATTCCTTTGCTGTCTTGATCATTTCCCTTATGCTGGGCATCTTGATTTTGTCCATCTTCTTCTGCATCATTGATGTCAGCATGCCGGTCATTCCTGGAAGCATTCCCAGGATGTTTGGCATTGGGATTCCCGGATTTCCAACGGGTGAGATCTTCAACGAGTCAATGGTCTTCTTTGATATCATGTTGACGCCCCAGAACGTGAAGTATAGATGCACTTCCATGCCCATGGCTGCACCCGTTGTGGCAAGCATCAGGGGCGGATACGCCATGTCCAAGCTGCCTTTCGAGCAAACGATTACCATCTTATTCCGTTTCTCTCCTTCCTTCAAACTTGACATGTCTTTTTCATCTCCTACGAGCGGTTTGATGCAGACACCAACTGAACTAGTTTCGAATCTTCGCTTGCTTGATGGATCAGGACTTCTTGCATGATGTCGCAGGCCTTGTTGATGCGCTTGTCCACGATCTTGTATAGGACAGTGTTTCCCGCGCGTCTCTCTATCACGATCTTCCGGTGACGCATGATGGCTAAGTGTTGCGAGACAGTCGCCTGCCTGAGTCCTGTCGCGATGCACAGCTCGGTCACGCTCTTCTCGCCGTCCCGCAGTGCGTGCAGAATCTCCAGGCGCTTTGGATTCGCAAGAGTTTTGCAGATTTCTGATTGTCGTCTAAGCACTTGCTTCTCTGCCGGTGTCAACATACCGTTCGCCAATATTCCAAAATGTGCATATTGTTATATACGTATCGATGATGGCACCTAAACTTATCAGCGATGCTTTGAGACCCCTTCAGGCGACACTCTGATCGTTGTGATCACGGTCGAATGATAGATCCGAAACGTTAATACTCGCTCAAATGCGAACTAGCGGCGGTGCACGAACGGATGCCTGTGGAACTGCACGAGGAAGAGATACCCTTCTTTGCAGAGGTAATTGCTGGAGGACGAATAACCATCCCAGAAGAGATCAGAAAGATCTTCGAAGTAAAAGACGGCGATCACGTCTTTTGCCGAATCAGAGTCGTACGCAAGGAAGGCTCACCTGCAAATTCCAAGCAAGCGAAAACTCCGTGAGAGATCCCTCACAGCCATCTGACCATGCCTAGTGAGTCGCGAAAGTAACTAGCAAGTCCAGCTTGCCTTCTCTTTCGTCGTTTGTTCACGACTACGACCACTGCGACTAGTATAATGAGGACGAGAACTACTCCTGCTATGATCATTGGGACAGTCTCGATGTAGAACGCGGCGATCGTTATATGTCCAACCGCGGCCTCTGGCGAGGAGTACAGGGAATCTTGTGCCAGCTGAAGATGGCTGAGTACTTGCTCGCGGAAAGGAAGAAACGGGCCATACAGCAGTGCCTCTGCTCGCAGCTTGATGATTCGAGCGTTCATGCTTGATAGGTCTACGAGTTCGAAACCCCATGCGGTGAATTGGGAGGCAAGATTTGTCCGAGCGGCTAGACCCAACTCGTAAACTGCGACGTTCGCAGATTTCAATCCGACTTTGAGATCAGTCAACTCCCGGAAGAAGCTCGAATACAAGGAGAGACCTCCATGCTCGTCTCCGAGCGTCTTGAAGACTTCGTAACTTGCTGCATAGTATTGGAACAGTGACCCTGTCGTTCCTCCAAGCCCCCAGTACTGGATCATGCCGTAGTTCGCGCTGAGCTCACGTGCAGTAGTCTCGAGTTCCGTGGCCGTGGGTGTAGTTTCGTAGTTTAGGGGTTTTCCCATCTGAACAGCCACATAGTTCGCCAGACCTTCTTGGACCCACAGCAGTTCTGGGGAGATTCCTATGTGCGCTTCGTACTGGTGAGTGAGTTCATGGATTGCGATCGTTTCCATCGTGCCGGACTGCGCACGGAAATAGAAGAGGTTCAGGTAGATTGTGCCAGCTTGAAAGCTGGACGGATCTATGGGCGTGTAACCTCCAATACTCAGCTGCGGGAGGGTCGATGGAGCGAAGAACTTCATCGAGATTCGATCTACTGTACTGTTGAAGAGTTCATCCATCAGCGGAATGGCCCTCTTGTATAGCTCGACCATTCTCGTTCCTAGGTCTAGGTAGCGGCTTGGCACGTCAGCCTCCACTTTTCCTTCTCGGATGTGACTTGTCTGCTGAGCCCAGGATACCGTGAATGTGACTGCGACTCTCGACTCTGAGGGGAGATTGAAGAGCACCTCCTGCCTGGAAGAAGAGGTGTCGACTCGTACTGGGGTAGGTTGGATTTCGTCGATGCTCTCTACGCCATCCGGAAACGTCAGTACGGCTTGGATGCTTGCAGATGATGGCACTGCAATCTGGGGCGAGTAGAAGAATCCGTTCGGCTCCACTATCATTGCGCCCTCTGTCATGTTGAAACGGAGGCGCATGGAGAAGGGTCCGTCGCTAGAAGCGTATGAGAAGGTTAGGTTGTCGTAGAATGGGTTAGCGCCGCCCCCATCCTCCGGCTGGTAGACCACACGCCTCACAGAAGTAATCGTTCCCTGTAGTGCAAGCATGGTGGTCTCAGTGAAATTCTTCGGAACAGCGACCCACGAGACGCCTGAGCCGACACTGCCACTGTCGTAGAGTATGTCGACGGTGGTGAAGCCGTCCTGATCAAAGGTCATGTTGTAAGTGTACTTCGCGCTTGGTTCCTGAGCCAATACGGGAACAATGACGATCGCGAGAAATATGTAGATGATAACTGCCGCGAGTAGTCTCGTTCGGTTTCCTCTGACGGGCAACATGAATAATCTGGCAACCTATCGATTGTGAGGTCTTCGCGGCATCTGTCGGACGGCAGGCGTTCGACTTGAGCCCAGATATGAACCTATGGGGGCACGAACCTTGGTGAATGGCGTGGAACGTCGAGGTCTGCAATTCGAGAGCGTAGAAAGCACGCAATCTAGGAGTTTACTGAAGAACAAGATCCCCGCCCCAATACCTTACATCTTGGAAACTCCCGTTCCGGCTGTTTTCAGTTCCCCCTTGATCCAGCCTTATAGCTGTCCTATGGCCTGTGCTAGTCGAAAGTGAGCGATGTTCTATGGCCAAGAAATCCAATTACGGCATCGCACTGCTGCTGGTCCTGCTGGTGATCGGTGTCTTCTTGATTGTTCCGATGCTGCGGATGTTCATGTGGGGTCACATGATGGGGGGAGGAATGATGGGTGGATGGGGCGTTCCCAGTGGATACGGTTGGGGTTACCCGACTGGAATGCGTTGGGGATTCATGTTCGCAGGCACGCTCATCCCGCTCGTATTCATCGGTCTATTGATAATCGGCGCATATGTCCTGCTGAAACCTCGAGTTGAACCAGTCGAAAGTGAAAATGCATTGAAGATCCTGGATGAGCGCTATGCGAAAGGCGAGATAACCAGCGAACAATACTCCGAAATGAAAAAGAACCTATCCAAGAGATGACAGAACACAGGCAGAGGCCAAATCGGGATGGCTTTCATTTTCAATGGCAGGTGCTAATCCAGCATTTTCGCCCTGGGCGGGAGCGAGTTAATACTACGAGGAAAGACCGCCCCCCGCCTTCTATGCCATCCATGTATTAGATCCTCGCGAGTTCTTATACACCCTCAGAAAGTATCAACAGCAGTTGGGGCTCTCCATCAGTGATTCCGTTGAGAACCTACCCTGACCTAGTTACCGTGGTGAAGAAGGAGGATGACGAGCGCCGAAGCCTTAGAGCGGAGAAGATTGGAACACATAGGATTGACATTGAACTGATTGAACAGTTACGCTTTGAAGCATCGTCTGGGAACTTCCGTTTCACAATCGATGAGCCTCGTGAAAGAGGAGGGACGAACGCAGGACTTCCACCGCTGTCCTACTTCGTAGCCGGAGCAGCGTCATGTCTTATGACGCAGTATGCGAAACTCGCCATCGCAAAAAAGATCCCATTGATCTCAATGAAGGCTGTAGTCCGAGGGCATTTCGATAGGCGCGTGGGCGGAGCCTTCAAGGATCTAATCTATGAGATCGCGATCGAAAGTCCTGCCAGCGCAGATGCGATTAGGGAAATAGCTCGAGAAGCTGAGCTGATGTGCTACGCACACAACACTCTCAAGAACTCAGTTCACATGCAGACTAGCTTGACGCTCAATGGAGAACGCCTGGACTTCCGATGGTAAGTCACACCTGTCGAGCCCGGTTTAGGGTTCTATTCTTTGAATCGCAGGTCAAGGTCGAGATCTAGGCCTTCAAAGGCATCGTGAATGTCTTCGGTTAGGCTCTTTGCGAGTTCACTGTCCGGTTTCGCTTTCAGGTCTAAGGTTATCTTGTTGCCCTCGATCTTCGTGCCTTGCAGTATCTTAGCGGAGATTATATCTACTCCTTGAACGGGGTCAAGTACGCCACGTAGTATCTTGTTGACGAAAGGTTCGTCCATCTTGACGCGTCCTCTCTTTGCTTCGTATTTGAGAAAGGCTGTCTCGAGACCCTGCCTTGAGAGCACTGCGCAGTGAAGCTTGATTCTGGGAAGGCCGCCTAGGGTCTCTGATATGTCCTTGAATGTGACCTTCCTTGCCTCCTCGATTGTCTTGCCTTTCACCATCTCTGTCATCATGGAGCTTGTCGCGATGTTGGCGGCGCAACCGTATGACTCGAACTTTATGTCTTTGATCTGATCTCGATCAGGGTCGAATTTCAAGTACAGTTTGATCAGGTCGCCGCAAGCCACGCTGCCGACCTTGGATGTAACATCTGCGTCCTCCATGACGCCGACGTTTCTGGGATTCTTGAAATGGTCCATCACTTTCTCGGAGTAACCGAACTTCTTTGCCAGAGTTTCAGACATCGATATCACTTCCTCTGATATGCCTTCCTTGCAAGGGGGCTATGGGCTCTAAGAGTCTCGACGACTTGTTTGACCGTTTCGGTCGCGTAGACTATGTCATCTCTCGTCGTCCACTTTGATAGGCTGAGACGGGTTGAGCTGTGGGACTCTTCGAGCGTACCTCCGATGGCTCGGATAACGTGGCTTGGCTCAAGCTTCTGACTGTAACATGCTGAGCCGGTGTTCACCACGAGCCCTTTCAGATCCAAGTGCATGAGGATCGCCTCACCCTCCACGAACCTGAAGGAGACGTTGACGTTGTTACAGAGCCTGCGTTCGCCCTTGGGTCCGTTCAAACGAGAGTCAGGAACCGCCAAGAGCAAGTCGATCAACTCATCCCTTAGCCCACGCATTCTCAAGGCATCCTCGTTAGTCAACAGCTCTGCAGCTTTCGCGAAACCAGCAATGCCTGCCACGTTTGGTGTTCCAGGCCTCAACCCCTTCTCCCTACCATCCCCTTCAAGGATAGGCTCGAGCTTGACTCCGTCCCTCACGTAAAGTGCACCAACACCCTTCGGTCCGTGAATCAGATGCGATGACAAGGAAAGCAAGTCGACCTTCATCGCTTGAACGTCAATCCTTTCCTTGCAGAAGGACTGAACAGCATCACAGTGAAAGAGAATCCCATTATTACGAGCGATCTCTCCTATTGCGGTAACGTCTTGTAACGTGCCTATTTCCTGGTTCGCGTGTTGGATTGACACCAGCCGAGTGTTCTCCAGGTTGGCTTTCAGAGAACTTGGGTCAACAAAACCTTGACGATCAACATCAAGCAGTGTCTTCTCGTAACCTTGCGTGGTAAGCTTATCGACAATTCGGAGAATGGATGTGTGTTCGATCTTGCTTGTGATGAGGCGCTTTCCTTTGTAGTAACTGGAACGTGCTGCTCCTAAGATGGCTATGTTGCTGCTTTCGGTTCCGCCTGAGGTGAAGATCACTTCTTCTGGGCTCGCATTGATCTTTCTGGCAATTGTCTCTCTTGCTTGCTCGATCGCCTCGCCAGCTTCCTCCTCCAGCTTGTAACCGAACTCACCGGCCGGGACGCCGTATTTGTCCATCATGAATCCTTCGACTAGATCCAGAACCACGGGATCTAGCCTAGTCGTCTCGGCATTGTCAAGGTAGACGACTCTTTGTTTGGCTCCCTCAGAGTCAACTGGCTGTGACAAGCTGAATCGTCCGGGTGGAACGCTAGGCACGGTTAAAACCTGTCCCTTTACAACGTAGTGGGTACCGTGCGGCTGCAATGTCCGATATCGCACTACTCATGGCTGCACCGTTTAACTGACTAGCACATCATCGGGATCAACTTCGCAGCACCAACATCGACGATGCCTTTGTCAGTCAATCGAATCTCCGGGATCACAGCAAGCGAGAGAAACGACATGACCATGAAGGGCGACGAGAATGTGCAGCCGAGGCTCCGAGCAGCTTCAGAGAGACGTTTCTCGGCTTCGTTAACTTCCACAATTGGTCGCGTGGACATTAGCCCCGCAAATGGCAGTGCAAGTTCAGCCAGTATCTTGCCATCTTTGGCGGCGACCATTCCGCCTTGAGTTCTTGCGATCTCATTAGCAGCTACAGCCATATCCGAATCGTTTACTCCCACGACACAGATGTTGTGGCTATCGTGGGCGACGCTGCTCGCGATTGCACCCCTCTTGAGACCGAAGCCCTTCACGAACCCGCGGCCAATGTTGCCCGTTCGCTTGTGTCTTTCAATCACAGCAATCTTCAGAATGTCTTGCTCAATATTCCTTTGGATCTGTGAATCTCTGACCATAATCTCCTGGCACATCTTCTTCGTCAGTATCTCGCCTGGCGTGTATATCACCACGATTCGTGCTGTGCTATTCTCCCTGTTGGACCTAACAACGAAGTCCGAGGGCTTGAGCGGTCGCCTCAGCCGGACCGTCCTGAGTGACCGTGGAGCAAAGGGAGGTGAAATGATCTCTGTGGCAAGAACCCCGTCCTTGGCCACTATTCGTCCGTCTGCAATCACGGTTTCAGCTTTGATGTTAGAGGGATCTCTGGTCAGGACGATATCAGCCCGCCTTCCAGGAGCTATTCCGCCGATCTCATCGTCAACTCTGAAATGCTCCGCCGTGTTCAACGTGGCCATTCTGATGGCGTCAATTGGATCCATGCCCTCTTCGATCGCTCTTCTTACGTTGTGGTCCATGTGACCTAGTTTCATGAGATCGCTTGCATGTCGATCGTCGGAAACCAAGAGCGCCCGTCTTGAGCTTAGACCGTGACTCTTGATGGCGTGAATGAGAGCCGACAGATTGTGCGAAGTGGATCCTTCTCTGATTTCCACAACGCATCCGAGACGGATCTTCTCAACCAGTTCTTGCTCGGTTGTGCTTTCGTGATCTCCGCTGATTCCTGTGGAGAGATATCCGCTGAGTTCCTTACCTAACAAACCCGGTGCATGTCCTTCCACAACCTTTCGCGCACGTTGGGTCTCTTCGATCATCAGGTGAAGCTTGCGATCTCCTGCAAGAACACCGGGGTAATTCATGACTTCGCCAAGGCCAACGACCCTCGGCCATTTGAGCATCTCCCGGACTTCTTTCGGTCCTATCTTCGCGCCTGCCGTTTCCAGATCCTTCGTCGACGGAACGCATGACGGCACTTGGACGTAGACCTTCAATGGGATCCTCCGAGTTCGCGCTATCATGAGTCGGACGCCGTTTACGCCGAGGACATTGGCGATCTCGTGCGGATCGATCATGACGGCTGTCGTTCCTCTCGGAAGTACAACCCGGGCAAATTCCACCGGGTCGAGCATCGTGCTCTCAATGTGAATGTGCCCGTCAATCAATCCTGGAAGTGCATAGTGCTGACCTGCCTCAATGACCACAGACTTGGGTCCAACAAGCGGCTCGTAGTCGCCGACGGCGGCAATTCTCGCACCTTTCACTACAATCGTTGTTCTGGGACGGTACTCCCGCGAGTAGACGTTGACAAGCGTAGCTCCCCTAATTACAAGATCCGCCGGGGCCTTTCCTACGGCTGCATCGACCAGCTCGTTGCGGCTCATCAAGACCTAACAGCCCAATTCAGTTCTGCTTCGCTGATATTTCACACTCACGCAATTGGCAAACCTTTTTCTTGACGCTGAACTGCCTAGCTCCATGTCTGTCATATGACGAGAAAGCTGTTCTGGGAAGACGCATACGTCAGCGAGTTTGATGCCACGATTGACTCTGTCGATGGCAATCAAGTTGTGCTAGACCAGACCGCATTCAATCCCCGAGGCGGAGGCCTAGTTGGCGATCTAGGAACGTTAGATGGAAAGAGAGTTCTCGACACGATCAAAGCAACCGCAGATACCATCGCACACGTCTTGGATGGCACGGGCTCGCTAGCTGCGGGAAATGCAGTCCACGGTGTGCTCGATTGGAACAGAAGACACAGAATAATGAGGATGCACACCTCAGCTCACCTGTTAAGCGCCATTTTCAACAAGGAGACCGGTGCACTCATCACAGGAAACCAGATAGAGCCAGACAAGTCGCGGATCGACTTCAGCCTAGACGATTTCGATAGAGAGAAGATGCTCGTCTATTGCAGTCAAGCAAACGAAGCGATTGTCAAGAATCCGGCTGTGAAGACGTACTTCATGAAAAGAGAGGAAGCGCTCAAGATACCGGGCATAACTAAACTCGCCAGCGTGATGCCACCCGACGTTAAGGACCTTCGGATAGTTGAGATTGAAGGATACGACCTACAGGCTGACGGTGGAGTGCACGTGAAGAATCTCGGCGAAGTCGGGAAGATAGAACCGCTGAAATTCGAGAACAAGGGCAAGAGCAACAGACGAATGTATTTCACAATTCCATGACTGGGGAGACCGACAAGCTAAACGTGACATAGATGGGCCGCGTTCCTCGAAGAGAACGCCTCACGTCCCGAGAACGGGTATTGACCGCAATATCGCTCCATGAGCCCGATCGAGTTCCTATGGCACTCTCTTTCTATCCAACGGTGCTTCCTCAGACTCAGGGAAACGATGCAGACGAACAACTCGGAACAGATGTTCGGTTCGTAGAGTTCGACCCGCCAAGTGAACAAAGCAGATTCCTGCAATACCTGGGACGGTTACCCACTCATGTCACCGTCGGCAATCTTAGGACGTTGAGAACATACTCCGAATGGGAATATCACCCAGAAACAGTCGGATCCGAACCTCTAGCGAACGCTAGGACTCTAGACGACTTGAAATCATTCTCCTTTCCGAATCTTCTCGAGAAACGTCGCTATCAACATTTGAAAGAGAAAGTCCGAAAGATCCATTCAAGAGGAATAGCCGTGGCGGGTCTTCCTCCACACATGGGAGGAGAAATCTTCGAGGCGGCTCAGCGGCTGAGGGGATTCGAGCAGTTGATGTCGGATTTCTTTCGCAACCCACAGTTTGTCGAGTATCTCTTCGACCAACTTGCCAGCATCGCCTCGCAAAGCGTGGTAATCCTCGCCGGCGCCGGGGTTGACGTGATCTGTCTGGATGATGATGTAGGTGAACCGAGCCGCATGATGATTGGCCCTGATCTGTGGCGGCGGTTCTTGAAAGGTCCTCTTTCTCGAATAATCAAGACAGCAAGCACCGAGAATCCTGCAGTGCGTATCCTCTACCACAGCGATGGCTACATTGAGCCGATAATTCCCGACTTGATTGAGATTGGAGTCAATGTGATAAACCCCGTTCAACCCGACGTCATGGACCCAGCCGCGCTAAAGGAGAAGTATGGAAGTAGACTTGCGTTCTGGGGAACCGTCGGAACCGCCTCAGATTGGCTTTACGGATCGCCTAGCGCGATCGAAGCAGAAGTAAAGGAACGTATTGAAACAGTCGGCAAAAAAGAGGGGCTCGTCATAGCTCCAGCCTATGATCTGGAACCTAAGGTGAAATGGGAAAACGTGCTAGCGTTTGTCAAGGCCGTGCGCAAGTACGCCTAGAGATAGACGTTCAATAGTATCCGCCATATCCGCCGTATCCGCCATATCCGCCGTATCCACCATATCCGCCAAGTCCACCGTATCGACCATATCCGCCGTATCCACCAAATCCACCGTACCCACCAAATCCACCAGATCCCACCCTAACGGCCGGAGGCTGATAGGCGTAGGCCTGGGCCGGAGACTGCTGGAAGTAGTATTCAGTCGGAGGCTGGTAGGTCTGAGGCGGAGGCTGATAGGTATACATCTGGGCAGGAGGCTGGTAGCAGTAGTACTGAGGCGGAGGCTGATAGAAGACCTCTGGAGGCTGGGGGGCTAGACGTTGCTCAGCCGTGTAGCATTGCTGGGGCACGTAGACTGTGTATGGAACCGACGGTCTCGGAACATAGTAGTATGACATTCTGATTCACTTCTGCAAGAAAGACCGGAGCAGCCCGAATAAACCTTGCGCGTCGTATTCCACTAACCATGACAAACTCCTCCTTGGGAAGTTTTGAGTTTCGCAAGGGATTGTACATGTCGATTGGGTGAGGAATATCCTCCTGACTGATTGTGGTCCTTCTAGAATCTGAGGTTCGTAAAAGGCTAGGGGATTATTTCGCAGCTGTTGTATCGAGGGTACTCGAAGTGCTCTATACGGATCCTTCCCTTGGCTATTAGAGCTCTGACTTGAGGGAGCGCATCATACAAGGAGCCCATCATATTCCTGACCGTGCCACAGACTTGGTTGAATCCTTCGTCCCCCCAGAGCTTGGTGGCGTTCGCGTAGAGGCACCGTCCTCCACAGATTTGATAGATCTCGCACCCGGGGCAGGGTTCTGACACAAACACGGCATCTCTTAGACTCTCGGCAGAAGTTCCTCGGATGTTGCCCAAATAGAAGTCTTTCATACCTGCCATTACTGGGCATGGGGTTATGTTTCCATCCGTTTGAATGTTGAACATGATCCATCCAGCACCGCACCGGAGCGGGCTCGATTCATTCATTAGGAGAGAGTGCATGACGCCTACAAGCGGGTAGAGTCTCAAGACCTCACCGTTCTTCTTCATGTGGTCCACCCAAGCGCGAATGAGCTTCCTCAGACGGGGGTTGTAACTGTCTGTAGTCCATTGAGCGAAGTTCCGTTTTGGGAAATCATTCTGCCAAAACAGTGCGTCAAGTTGCCAGTGAACTGACGACACCGGCAGATCGCTGCTCTGAATCAAGGCAAGGACTTGGCGGTCGATATCGGTCTCCTCTCCGACCGTCATCCGCGCGACAATCTCTCCCTTGAAACCGTTCTCGCGGATTTTCAGAACGTTCTTCGCAACGTTGCGGTAGGTTCCTTTTCCCCTGTAGTAATCCGTTAACGCCTCGTCGCCATCAACTGAGACGAGAATTGTCGAGAACTTGTTGACATACTCAGGTTCCAGCTTGCCGAGCAGGAGCCCATTGGTCTGAATCATGAATGAACAGTCGGTCAACTGATCCATGATTTCTCTCAGTTTGTCCATCTGAAGCAGCGGTTCGCCACCGTAGAATACGACGGCCGGTTCTCGGTCTCTTTGCATGAATTTCCGCAGTGTTTCTGTATCGTATGCTATGGAGCTGGGCAACGAGTAGTCGATCGCGAGGTCGCGAAAATTACTCCCGAAATCTTCGCAGGCCTTCCCGTAGCAGTACCTGCACTGCATGTTGCATTTGTTGGTCAATGTCACGTAAAAGTGCACTGCGAACCTCTCTCAGCATCTTTGTGCAGGAAGCCTCCTTCAGCGGCCTGGCATTTGACTGTCACGGAAACGATTATTGGAAGATGCCTTGGATTGACTAGCTGAGGATTGCACGAGGTATGGCGATCAGTAAGAAGAACCTAGCAGTGCTTCACACGGTGGCCGGACTGACAAGCACCTTTCAGCAACTTTGTAAAGAACTGATGCCGAACGTTGAGATCTATCATATCGTTGACGAAAGCCTGCTGAAGAATACGATTCGAGAAGGCGCGCCTAGTCCCGCCACGTACAGACGTCTCGCTAGCTATTTGCGTGGAGCCGAAGAGGCTGGCGCCGATGCCGTTTTGGTTACTTGTTCTTCGATGGGACCATGCGTTGAGGCAGCTCGTCTTATGGTCGGGATTCCAGTGATTCGTGTTGATGAACCAATGGCTGAGAAAGCAGTCCAGACAGGTGCACGGATCGGAGTCGCCGCAACTCTTGCGACAACCCTCAAACCCACGGCAGAACTGATCGAACGAAAAGCGGCACTAACTAAGGAAAAGCATACGATCACGTCCAAGCTCTGTGAGGGCGCGTTTGAGGCCGTTATTAGCGGTGACACATCGACTCATGATCGCGTAGTCAGCCAATGCTTGCGTGAACTCGATGCAAAAACTGACGTAATAGTGCTGGCTCAAGCGTCGATGGCAAGAGTTCTGGACACGATGAAACCTGGTGAGATGCATGTACCCGTCCTGTCGAGCCCTCGCTTAGCAATTCAGTATATGAAACAGTTCATGAATGATCTGCCCAAGAGGACCTAGCTGACCTACGAGTCTACGCCGGCTTGACGAATTTCTCAGGGTTTCTTTCAAACTGCTGTTTGCAAATGGACGAACAGAAGTAGTAGGTCTTCGCCTTGTATTCAGACTTCCACTTCGCCGTCCTTTCCTCTACTTCCATGTTACATACTATGTCTCTAGCCAATCGAAACCCTCGTCAGGCTCTCTCTCTCGCCGAAGGATCTTCTTCTCCCCCACGGGTTCTCAACTCATGATCGTGATCTTTAAGCTAGATCGCGCAATTCTCCACGATATGCTTCGATGCGTATCCTAGTTTAACCTCTGAGAGAGTACTCATGGTTGGTATACCATCCGGTGTCCATCCTCTGAGCCTATAGTAGTCGTCAAGCATAGGATCTAGTGCAACGAGTGTGTTCTTCGAATGCCCCTCCGGCAAAGGCGTCTCCAAGAGCCTCACTGGAAGTGAATCGTCCTTTCGGCTGAAGCCATTTCTCGCATTGAAGACACGTTCAAGGTTGTAGATTCTTTCGCCGATACTGATCAGGTCTGTCGCTGTGAAGTGCATGCCCGTGGCAGTCTGAAGTAGCTGTGAATAGTGATCCGGATTCATAGCGAACTGTGAGAAACGACAAAGAACCATCGAGTCCGTTGCGGCTGAGATATTCTGAAGGAGTATTGTGAGGCTGGCTTTTCCGTCTGTCTTGAATCGGTCGATAAGGCATGGATGTCCTAGAACTTCCGTGGAGGTCATGTATGCACGAAGGTGACATGCTCCTCTGTTCGAAGTGGCGAACGCCAATCCCATTCCCTGAACGCCTCGAGGATCATAGCCGGGTATCTCAAGACCTTTGACACTCATTGAGCACTCTGGGTGCCCGTGTCTTCGAGCGAACCTGAGGGAGCCTTCACTGAGCTCGTTCCCGATCCCTGATCGCTCATTAATTAGTCTGACACAATTCACCATGGCCTCGGCGTCCCCGAACTTGGGACCGTCTGGAAGATGACCTGCGGCGGAGAGTTCCATCGCACATGCAATTGTGCTGCCGGTTGAGATCGTGTCGAGCCCGTACTCGTTGCAAAGGTAGTTTGCTTCTGCGATGCCTTCTAGGTCGCACACGCCACAGGCAGCGCCGAAAGCCCAAACCGTTTCATATTCCGGCCCTTCACCCTGCCTATCACTTTCGGGAATCTTCGTTGCCCTTCCACAGGCAATCGTACAAGCATCGCACGCGACTCTCTTCTCTAGTAATCGTTCTCTGATGGTCTCTCCGGAAATTGCGTCGGCGTCTTCATAGTAACCTCTCTGAAAGTTGAATGTTGGGAGCGCTCCGATCTCATTCATTATGTTCACGAGCACTGTGGTGCCATAGTTCGGCAGCGAATCCTTCGTAACAGGATTCTTGGAAATGGCTTCGAGACTGGTTCGCGCCGCGACAGTGAATTTCTCTCTGTCCGCAATTTTTGGTTCACGATTTCCGAGGACGGCGATTGCCTTGAGATTCTTTGAGCCCATGACAGCTCCAACGCCACCTCTGCCGGCCGCCCTATGCTTGTCATTGATTATGGAACTGATCAGAACTTGTCGCTCGCCCGCTGGCCCGATGCACGCTACCCTGACATCTTTGTCGGTCTCGGACTTGACTACGTCTTCTGTTGCGTGGGTGCTGAGTCCCCAGATGTGATCGGCATTCCGAATCTCTGTGATGTCGTCGTGGATCCATATGTAGCTCGACCCTTCTGCTCTGCCTTCGAGTACCACGGCATCCCAGCCACTGCGTTTGAGCTGAACTCCGAAGTGCCCGCCTGAGTTGGAGTCAAAGATCGTTCCGGTAAGGGGAGATCTCGTTGTAACTGAATAGCGACCAGACGTGGGCGCACCAGTCCCGGTCAACGGGCCTGTTGCAAAGATTAGCTTGTTTTCCGGTGAGAGCGAGTTGATCCCTCGTGGGAGTTCGCGAAATAGTATCTCCGCACCGAGGCCTCGTCCGCCTAGGAAGAGCTCTGCTTGTTCGCTTGTCAGAGGTTGTGAAGAGATCTTCTTGTTGCTGAGGTCTATTCTGAGAATTCTTCCCATCCATCCGTACAAGATTCGATCGCCTTCCTTTAGAAGTCCCTGAATTTTCTGTACGCATTGTCAGGGCAAGTCCTGCACTTCTTCACGTACGCGCTCTGGACTTCGAACGGCTGTTTGGAAACATAGTTGCTCGGGCAAATCTTGCAGGGAACTTCTTCCACAAACCAAGAACCATCATACCTCGCCCAGTTCAGCGAGTTGACTATGTTGATTCCGTTGCTAGTACCGATCCGGAATTTGTCCGACCGGAGAAGACTTGGCGAGTTCGCTGCGGCGTATATGCTTCTGATCGCTTCTAAGAAGTTGGTTACACCCCCTGCTGCCTTCACCCCGAGTCTGTCGCTGACCGTGTCACGCATCAGCTTCAAGTGTACGGGGTAGGCGCCCATCGGTCCAAATCCAGTAGAGGTTTTGACAAAAGCTGCGCCTGCTTCCTCGGAAATGCGACAGGCCTCTACAATCTCTTCGTCTGTGAGGTACCCGGTCTCAAGGATGACTTTCACTGGCGCTCCGTCCGCCTTCTTAACCACGGCTCCGATGTCGTCGCTGATGAGCCCACGCATCTTGCAGTTTTCTTCTCCCGAGGATGCCGTCATATCTCGAACGGCTCCTACATTGATCACCATGTCGATTTCGGTCGCTCCGTTTGCGATCGCGTCTGATGTCTCAAAGGCCTTTGACTCAGTCGACATTTGACCAAGCGGAAAACCCACAACGCTTGCGACGCCCACTCGACTCGATTTAGATTTCAGATATTGTGATGCTTCGCGTACCCACCATGAGTTTATGCAGACGGTCGCGAAGCTGTGAGCATCAGCCTCATCGCACAGCGATCTGATCTTCTTCCTGAGGACGTGGGGCTTTAGCTCTGTGTGATCGATCAGGCTAGCCATGTGTTCCTCGTCGAGGCGCTCGGCGACTTCGCGAAGCGACTGGGCGGGAATTCTCACGTTCATTCTCCAATGCAAAAAGAGAGGTTAGGAGGGGATGAATCTTCCTGCGTCTAGGCGCATCTGACCAATAACCTAGCCCATTTTCCAGCTTGAGAACCCAATTCTGCTGTTTGTCCTATACCAGTAGCTTTTTACCTGAGGCGGCCATGTGCGTGCAGGAGAAGCGCTCACAGCTGCGTGGACATCCACGAGACCTAGAGCTCTTCCGAGATGAACGAAAAGCCAAAGCAGCAATATCGTGGAAGTCTGAGAGAACCGAATCCTAATTCGCGTAACTGCTCATAGTCTGACAGAACAGCGGATCGAGTTTTCGGCGATTATCACGGACCTACCGGGTTAGCCGCTGAGGCTAAGGAGAAACAGAAAATGAGTAGTTTCGAAGAACTGGGCCTAAGCCCAGAGATATTAAGCGCTGTCAAAGCGCTCGGATTCGACGTTCCATTTCCCATCCAGGAAGCAATCATTCCGCTTCTCTGGAGCGGAAGCGATGTTATCGGTCAAGCTCACACAGGCACTGGAAAGACCGCCGCGTTTGGCATACCAATCTTGGAGATCGTCGATGAGAAGAATTTGAACATTCAAGCGTTGGTGCTCGTCCCGACACGCGAACTTGCGATGCAAGTCGCCGACGACATCACCTCATACGCAAAGAACACACGCAAGCACGCCCTAGCAATATACGGCGGCCAGTCAATCCACGCACAGATCGATGCTCTGGAGGACTGCCCACAAATCATTGTCGGAACACCAGGCCGTATCCTCGACCATCTTGAACGCGGATCCCTGCATCTGAAAGACGTTCAATGCGTCGTGCTTGACGAGGCCGACAGAATGCTCGACATGGGCTTCATAGATGACGTTGAGCGTATTCTGCAACAGAGCGGAAGACGCCAGATCGCGTTCTTCTCTGCAACTATGCCCGATGAAGTGCGCAAACTCGCTCGCAGATACATGAAGAAACCGCGCGAAGTTCTAATCGAATCAGAGGATCTCAACGTCAAAGAAATCAAACAGTACTTCTGCCAAGCAGACCACGATACAAAACTCGACGCACTTCTGAAGATATTACATGACAAGAATGTGCAGCGGGCCATAGTGTTCTGCAGGACCAAGCGTACGACATTTTGGCTTAACGAGTCGCTTAGAAGAAGACATGAGAATGCCACAGCGATAAACGGCGACCTATCCCAGAATCAACGCGACCGAGCAATGGAGGACTTTCGAAGCGGTCACACCCGCATATTGGTTGCCACTGACTTGGCTGGAAGAGGCCTAGACATCGACGGAGTCACACACATCATCAACTATGATGTCCCTGAGGACCCCCTCACCTACTTCCACAGAATCGGCAGAACAGGAAGGGCTGGCAAGACCGGGACGGCGGTGACAATCGTTTCCGGAGACCAAAGCGCCGACTTCAGGGCAATAGAGACTATGGCGGACTACAAGATTGAACGCCTTGAGATCGGCAGGCTCGAACGTAGCACCTACACTCCGAGACATGAAAGGCAGGAGAGGTTTCACGAGGAGGCTCGCCCCAGGTTCAACAGAACACCGTATAGACATGCCAGGCACAGTCGGGACCCGCCCCTTCGCGGCTTACGGGGGCAAAGCGGAGCGTCTATAGCGGACCTCCGACCCTGAGAGGCGGGGTTCACATGCCAGTAGCGATGAGAAAACTCACAAGCGGGCGCGGCTCTGACCGCGATCTTGTCTACTTGCTCATGCTTGCAAGGAAGTACGGTCTAGAGCCTATCGACTTGCACAATGCCTTGGTGAGAGCGAAAGGTAGCAAAGAGTCATCATGCGGACCTTTGTCGATAGAACTGCGGGAGCGCCGAGAGAATAGCTGTCGTTTCATGTTCTCGCACGACGACCGATCCGTCGCACAGGCCTCAGTATCAGAGACTTCGCTGGAAAAACTCCGAGACGTACCTCCAGAGTTCAAACGACTGCTACAGAATCCGCGCTCCCAGTCTACTCTGGATGATCAAACTGAATCTGAAAGAAGGATTCGCGATCTTCAGTACGGCTTGAAGCATGTGAGCTTGAAAGCTAGGGTCACACAGAAATCGGAAGTAAGAGCGGTAGAATCAAGAAACGGTTCACCGCTCGCAGTTTGCATCGCAACCCTCTCCGACGGGACAGGAGAGATCCGCCTGCCCCTATGGAACAGACAGATCGACACGATCGAGAAGAATGACACAGTAGTCATCCGCGACGCCACTGTCAAGAACTTCAGGGGAGAAATGCAACTATCCCTGCCGTGGAAGACCGGGACCATCTCAACCGTGCAATCGACAGACGCAATCGCCCAATAACCAAGTGCTATGCCTGATGTCCTCAGACTCGTCAACACAACCTAAATACGACGAACCCAAGTCGACCGGCACTGAAGAGAGTCCGCCAGACTTGTCGGAGACCATTCCGGAAAACAAACCTCCACAGAAATTGGAGATCGATAGAGCACAGGATTTCAAGTTCCATGTTGCATACGGCGTTTACGCACGCGCTTGGGAGGATAACAAGTCCGACACAGCGAGACTCAGATTGAACGAACTGATATCTTCCCTATCAAAAGACGATAGTGAAGACAGCTACTACGCCTTCTACTCTGGGATTCAGGAATACCGCAGGGACTCGATGTCCTTCAGGTCTGGTAGGACGAGGATCCAAACCTCAAGAAAGAGAGACTGGCAACAGAGAGACTCACGCGATCGAAGAGACAGTCGGCACCGATAGGAACAAAATCAATCTGACGTCCAGAGAACCCCGTCCAAGGCTCATGCTTGTTGTACGAGGACCGACCGCGTCCTCGGGAATGATTCGAAGCATGCGCTATGATGAACCGAAACTCTTTTCCCGCAAACCGGGAAACGCCTCCACGAACGTCGATGTCAACAATTGCCAGATTCTGCACGAAGTGCGGAGCTCCTCTCGACGAGAGTACAAGATTCTGTCCCAAATGTGGGGCCGCTGCAGACGTGACTGCCCCGGTAACGCTGAAGCATGAGAGACACCCAGCACGGTGGCTTGCTGTTGGTTTGACAGTGCTATTGATTGGCGCTCTCTTCCTATTGTCGCAGAAAGTCGTAATGTCTACCCAAGTATTGGTGGCGTATTTCGTCGCGGGCTTGGGAGCCGTCCTTGTGATCTCTGGATTGGCAAGCTTTTCAGGAAGATACTCGCAACGGCGAAAAGCCCGAATACCTCGGCCCAAGGAGCGCGCTGAACCGCCACGCAAAGCAAAGTTTTCGGGTCAACTCGGGATTGATCACGAAGCTTTGATCGGCAGGGAGATTCTGTTGGAGTTTGATCCCTCCATGCCGTACCAGATGGTGGTGAAAGATTTCGCTCTTGAATGCACCTCCAACAAGGAGAAAGTGCTCATTCTCACGCCAGCCGGAAGCGTGGTGGAGCAAGCCGTCCGCGATGACGAAAGCATCGAGATCATCAGCCTAACCCACGACTTGATGCTGTCCTCCATTCTAGAGGACCATCAAGAGAGACCTCTGAACATCGTCTACGATAGCCTAACCGACCTGGCGCTGTCTGCCGATGCACGCACAGCCTACAAGTTCACACTCAACGCGTTGAGGCAACTTTCCGTCCCGGAAGTGACTGCCCTTTTCCTGCTTAACCCCTCTGCTCATGAACCGAAGGACGTTAGCAGCCTACGAGGGCTTTTCAGCAACCAGATCGTCTATGGAAAAGAAGGCATAAGCAGCACCAAGTTTGCATAGTCGGATCGTAGAAGACACTCCGTTCACGTCCTGCATTCGGTCCCAGTCTTGCTTAGAGCTCCTCTAAGCTCAGATCAGTCACATTCTTCATGCTTTGCAGCTGTCGAGCACAGTCGTCGCACACTCGTTTCTCGAGCTCCATTTGGGCAAGGTGTTCCTCAACCAAGAGCGGCGTGGGCTCTGCCTGGAGGAAATGTGCCGTGAAATGTGCTCTCCTAGTCGCCGGCTTCCTTTGACACATTTCACAGTCGCTCGCTCGATCACGCCTTCTAAGCATGGAGTCGATCGTTGCCTGTCAACCTCGCAATTAGATGCCTAACGCCTCACAACTCTCAATCTGAACCTGTCCTAGGTTCAAAACAGTTGCGACTCGTGGCCCTTTCTCAGACGCATACCGGCAAGCGACATATGGCTCCCCAACCAATGTGGGATTGAGCTACCTTGGATCAATATGTCCTGTCACTCGATCAAGGAACCACAAGCTCACGCACAGTGCTGTTCGACAACAAATGCAGATTACTACGATCTGCAAAAGAAGAGTTCACCCAGATCTTCCCACGTCCTGGATGGGTTGAACATGACCCGGCCGCCATCTGGTCGACTCAGATCCGCACAGCCAAGCAAGCTGCTACCAACTACAGGAGCAAGATCGCTGCGATCGGAGTGACCAATCAGCGAGAGACCACAATCGTCTGGGACAGATATACCGGCAAAGCCGTACACAACGCGATTGTCTGGCAGGATAGAAGAACCGCCGCGATCGTGGATGATCTCGTGTCGAGAGGCTATTCGCGATATATCCGAAGAAGCACGGGGCTAGTTCCTGACGCGTATTTCTCAGGACCAAAGATCAAATGGATCATGGATAATGTTCCGAAAGCCAAGAAGAGAGCGAGGAAGGGTGACCTGCTCTTTGGGACCGTGGACTCGTACCTTGTTTGGAAGCTCACTGGAGGTCGAGTTCACGCAACGGATCCATCTAACGCCTCAAGGACGATGATCTTTGACATCAAACGGAGATCATGGGATCGGCGTTTGCTCGATTTGCTGGAAATCCCTGCAGATATGCTGCCCGAAGTGAGGCCCTCAAGTGAGATACTCGGCTACACGGACGCAAGGCTGTTTGGACGAGAGATTCCAATCTCCGGCGTCATAGGCGATCAGCAGGCTGCACTGTTCGGTCAAGCCGGATTCGAAAAGGGCGCCGCAAAGAACACCTATGGAACGGGCTGCTTCATCCTGTTGAACGCAGGAAACAGTCCCCCGACTCCCCGTTTCGGACTGATCTCAACAATCGCTTGGAGCCTCAAGGATAGAGTCACCTATGCTTTGGAAGGAAGCGTCTTCATCGGAGGAGCAGTAATTCAGTGGCTTCGAGACAAACTCATGATTGTGGGGAAAGCATCTGATACTGAACGGATCGGACGCGAGACGCCGGACAGCGGCGGCGTCTTCTTTGTCCCAGCACTCACCGGTATCGGCGCGCCTTATTGGGACATGTACGCCAGAGGCCTCATAATCGGCATCACCCGCGACACAACGAGGAACCAGATTGTTAGAGCGGCACTCGAATCGATCTGCCTCCAAACGGTAGATGTTCTCGAAGCGATGACAAAGACTACAGGAGACCGACTGCGATCCCTCAAAGTCGACGGCGGAGCATCAGTAAACGACTTCCTGATGCAACTTCAGGCCGACCTGCTTGGGCTTCCAATCGAACGGTCACCAATAGCCGAGACTACAGCGTTGGGCGCAGCATTTCTTGCTGGTCTGGCAGTTGGAGTGTGGGACGACCTGGACGAGCTGAAGAGTCTGAGAAGAGTGGATAGGCGGTTCAGACCGGCGATGGCGGCGAATGCCCGCGCCGAAATGCGTAGAGGATGGAAACGAGCTGTTCAAAGAGCATTAAAATGGGCTAGCCCCGACAGCGCCTAGATCTCCTCACTTTACGCAGCTTTCGTGATCGCTTGGGTGCGGGTTTGGGCCAGTTCCTTCTTCTCATACGCGTGCCGCATCGCGATCTCCTTCTCGTAGGCATTGACCTCTTCAGTGACCTCCCGACCGTTCCAGTGCAGGATCTCGCCCATCTTCTTCGCGACGTTTCCACAGCAGTCTAGCCCTTCGCATTGCCTGAACGCGATAAGGCTTCTTCGAATCATGAAGTCAGTTAGAGTGGCCGCGGATTCCTTCTCGATCGCGTGAACGACTTCAGCCATAATGTCAGGTTGTGTCCTACAGATTTGTTCTCCGAGTCGCCTGTCCTTCCTGAGATAGTCGAGCACTTCTGTGTAGCGGGAACCGTAGAGGGAGACGAGACGGTCGAGCGTCTCTACACTGATTCCATTTTCTTCGGCGAGTGAGTCCCTTTGCGCTTGAATCTTCCCGAGCTCAGTTGGGTCAGCGCCAGGCAGTTTCTCCGTTGCTGTTGTGCATTCGGCACTCGACCCCAGTTTTCTGCACAATACGTCAGTAATGTCCTCTGCGATGCCGCGGTATGCTGTGAGTTTGCCGCCGATGACGGTGACTAGTCCTTTGAGCCCTTCCTTCTCTTCGTGGTCGTAGATTATGTGGCGGCGGGTGACGGATGACTCCTTAACGCCTTCAACGCGTAGGAGAGATCGCACGCCCGCGATCGTGTAGAAGATCTGATCAAACCGTGTTTTCGGAAAGGCCCTCTGGACCGCAGTTTGCAGGTAGTTGACATCCTCTACCTCGGCCTTCACCGCATCCATGTCCTTCTCATAGTCGATGTCAGTTGTTCCGATGAGTTCGAAATCGAGCCAAGGCATTACAAAGTATGCTCGACCATCAGACGCAAAGAGAGCCACCGCATCTTTCGTCACCTTCGGTGTCACAAGGTGGATGCCCCTTGTTGTCCGAGCCAACGGCTGTTCTGCTCTTCTGACTCCGCGTACGACCTCATCAAGCCAAGGCCCTCCGACATTGACGACGAGTCTCGATCGGAACTGTGCCGTCTTGCCCGAGAGCACATCCTCGACCTTCACGCCAGAAACCGCATCGCCCTGTTTCACTAACTCCACAACTTTCGCATGATTGAGCAGTAAGGCTCCGTGACTCTGCGCTGACACAACGTTTTCCATGCAGAGACGTTCCGTCAGGGCGATCTGCGAATCGTAGTAAACGTATGCGCCTCTTAGTCCATTCTCAGCAAGTGCAGGTTCCGTCTCTAGCACTTGCGCTTTGTTAAGCGACTTGTGGCTTGGGAGCGATTTGTCGTAAGAAAGAAGATCATAGAGTATCATGCCAATCTTGAGTTTCATCTTGTGAAGAAAACCGCCGTAGATCGGAATCAGGAATTTCAGAGGATGAACAAGATGCGGCGCAAGTCTAAGGAGAATCTCCCTTTCTCTCAGTCCTTCCCTCACGAGACCGAGATCATAGTTTGCCAGATATCGCAGTCCACCGTGGATCATACGGCTTGAGCGTCCGCTTGTGCCGTAGCAGAAGTCCTCTTTCTCAAACAGGATGGTCTTCAAGCCCCGCATGGCAGCATCTCGAGCAACGCCTGTCCCGATCATTCCTCCTCCGATAACCGCGACATCGAACTCCGTTCTTGCGAGTTCCGCAAGATCCCTACGAACAGACATGAATACCGAATGATGCTTCACCGATCTGCCTTATACGTTAGAACGTCACTCAGCCACTGTGGAAGAAATTGTCGAGCACAAGTTCGCAAAATACGGAAGGCAGTTTCGAGGGCGCACGTGGAACCCGAATATACTACCAATCTTGGATGCCCCCCCGAAAGGCGAAGGCCGTACTTGTGATAGCTCACGGGATAGGCGAGCATGGCGGTCGATACGCCCAGTTTGCAAACTACTTTACTAAGAGGAATCTTGCCGTATGGGCTTGTGACCATCGCGGACACGGCAAGTCAGACGGAAAGCGTGGGCACGTAGACAACTTCGATGACTACCTAGCCGATCTAGGTCAGATGATCCGAATCGCGAAAGATCACTCTCCAGGCGTCAAGACTTTCCTTCTGGGACTTAGTCTCGGCGGACTGATCGCTATGTTCTATGCTGAGAAGCACCCCAGGGACCTTGATGGCATGATCCTGAGTGGCCCCGCATTGAGGGAGAAGATGAAGATCTCGCCCGTTAAAACGTTCATGGCCAATACACTCTCGAGAATCATGCCGACCTTTTCGATCAGCACGGGTCTAGACCCGAACCTCCTCTCACATGATCAGGAAGTTGTAAAGAAATACATGGAAGATCCACTGGTGCATAAGGTTGTTACTGCACGATGGGGCACTGAATATCGTCGAGCACAAGAAGAAACGATGCGGTCGGCAGACAAGCTCATCTTGCCTTGCCTGATAATACAGGGAGGCTCCGATGGGATTATTGACCCGGCTGTGGCGACAGAGTTGTACAAGAGAATCAAAGGCCCTGACAAGACGCTGAAGGTCTACGATGGCTTCTACCATGAGAGCCTCAACGAGATTGGCAAGGAAAGCGTCCTCGCCGACATAGACAATTGGCTGTCAGCAAGAATCTAGCATTATACGTAATAACCCTACGAGATCAGCTAGGGGACAATCCTCTGGCAATCCGAGCGCGATAGATCAACCTGGCAAGCATCGCATAGGCAGGTCCGTGTTGTCTGAGTACTACGAAATCGACTGGTGGTGCCGGGCAAGTTCAAGTATCGCAGTAGTAGATGGGATGGAGCCGTGCGACTCAAGTGAGCGATCTAGCGGGTTTGGTGGGCCTCTTCATTGCAGGGATGGTAGCTGGCGCTATCAATTCTGTGGCTGGCGGCGGCACCCTCGTCTCCTTTCCTTCGCTTGTGGCCTTCGGCGAACCAGAGATCGTCTCTAACGCGACGAACACAGCAGCGATGTGGCCTGGCGCGCTCAGCAGCGCACTCGGTTATCGAAAGGACACATCAGTCCAGCGCGGCTTGCTTGTCATGCTCGCTATTCCCAGCCTAGTCGGCGGTCTTCTTGGTGCCGTGATTCTAGTGATCACGTCAGCAGAGACCTTCAAACACGTCGTTCCATTCTTGGTTCTCTTCGCTACGTTGCTGCTTGCTTCACGCGACATTATTGCACGAAAGCTCGGTAACAATCCCGCTGATGAAGAACATCTGACGACTCTTGGACGAATCTGGGGGATCCTATTCCAACTGTTCGTCGCCACATACGGTGGCTACTTCGGAGCGGGCATAGGCATCTTGATGTTGGGGTCTTTCAGTATCATGGGTCTGCGCGACATACACGAGATGAACGCGATCAAGACCCCCCTCGCTGCTATCATCAACATTACAGCGTTCTTCTTCTTCGCGCTCAAAGGCTTGGTAGTTTGGCCTTTAGCGATTCTCATGGCCGCGGGTGCGATTATTGGTGGCTACGGTGGGGCGCGCTCAGCCAAACGTGTGAACCCTCGCCTTGTGCACTATTGCGTGGTTGCCATTGGATTGTTGGTCTCAAGCTGGCTCTTCATCAAATCATTCTAGTTGACCGAAAACCGATAAGAAGAGCGCGAATCACAAGAGAGGATCCCACTGGCCTCGCACTGGATACGCGTTGAAATGAGTAGCCTATGATTCTTGAAATCTGCCGTCGTCCTTGGTCTTCTCGGCCATGTGGATACGATCCTTGAGCCAACCTATTTTCTCTGTTCCTGTGGCGTCAAACTGTGGAACGTACGGTTTGATGTCTAAGACAGGAGTGCCATCCAAGATGTCCAAGCCGGCCACATGGAGTTTCGTTCCGTCAACTCTCACAAGACGCACCACGGATATTCCAATGGGATTAGGACGAGCCGGTGCCCGAGTTGCGAAGACTCCATGCGT
>Ga0116124_1000782_pt1 | contig 27106 bp, 25 predicted proteins | sample June2015DPH_13_1_2_FD_89728 | JGI IMG/M metagenome (GOLD analysis project Ga0116124, IMG submission 89728) | Peatland microbial communities from SPRUCE experiment site at the Marcell Experimental Forest, Minnesota, USA - June2015DPH_13_150 | ecosystem: Environmental > Terrestrial > Soil >... | reverse complement strand
GGAGCATGCTCTCGGTGCTGAAGCAGGTAGGCCTACTGTGCCCTCCGAAACCATGAACCGCGCCAGTTGTTGACAATCCCTATTACACGCTCATTGAGGGGTTTTGAGCGCTATCGCCTGTTGGCAACAGTTGAGCCAAGGGTAACTTATCCGAACGGGCGACTATTCTGTCTAGTGACGAGAAGCCCGTAAGCTGCCTCCCGTCACCCTTGGCCGTATCTCACGCATGACGACAGTCAAAACTTCAACTTCTTATTTCGCCTGCGCTAGCCCCGCAACAACTGCGGCAACTTTATCGAGTATCTGGTTCCAGCCCTCCATTTGACCGCTGTTTTTCGCGCTCTCCATGGGTTCATTTCCAATGAAGGTGAGTTTCGTCTGGCCGTTCCCGAGATCCTCAAAGATGGTCACGTCGTACGCACCGTCTATAGCCTCATGTTCTATTCCTAATTGCGCAGGCTCAACCTTGTTTCCCTTCGAGTCAGAAAAGTACATGGAGGATACGATCTTCTCGTGCGGAACAATCTCGTGGTATTCACCCGCATTCCAGAATTCCTGCCCATCCGGCGCCTTCATGCAGCAGAGAAATTTTCCTCCCACGCGAAAATCCATCTTGCAAACAGGTGAAGTAAAACCCTTCGGTCCCCACCACTGCATCACGTACTTCGGGTCTGTCCACGCCTTCCACACCAACTCGCGTGGGGCATCAAAAACTCTTGTGACAACCATCCGCTCAATTTCGCTAACCGTGTTTTCTGTCATCTCTGACCTCCTCTTTCTTCATTTGATTTACAACTACATCCAGTTTGTCGAAACTCTCTTCCCAGAATCGGCGATAGCTAAACGCCCAGTCGCCGACTGTTTTAATCGCCTCTGGCCTAAGCGTGCACACACTCTCTCGTCCACGCTTCGTCTTGATCACAATCCGCGCCCGCACCAGGTAGGCGATATGTTTTGAAATCATCTGCTGCGAAAGTGCAAACGGTTCCGTCAATCCATGCACAGAGGCAGGCCCATGGGAGAGTCGTTCGATCATCGCCCGCCGGGTTGGATCAGACAAAGCCGCAAATGTTGTACCCAATTTATCCACAACCATATGGTAGTGGATTCTCTGTCAATGTCAAGTATGAATTTTGCGATTCCTGATTTCTGTTCCCTGATCTCTGAACCCTGACACGTGCGCTAATTTATATTTCCCCATGAGCCGCGTATCGCAGCTGGGTGCGTCACGGTTGAGGCGCTGGCATCAGGGGCCGGAGGAATGCCGGTTGCTTATTCTCGATGTACCACCGGCTTGTTGAGCTAGTGACCGTTGCCCGTTGACCGCTACGACAATCGCGACGAGTGGTAAATCGCTATTTCACTTATTGACGGGGTTCTAAACAATCCCAAGCGTTTCCTCTATGGGGTGATTAGAAAACTACACCTTTCTAACGCGGGAATTCAGATGCGGAGACCCAATGTTTATGCGGGCGCGAAGAAGCAAATCATGAAGGGGTTTTCTAACGTGCACGAAAATGCAGAGCAACCTCCAGCTCCAGGCATGCCGCTCCTCTCGGTCTGTGCCCCCATCTGGCATGGATAGCGCTCGTTCTTAGAACGGACCCAGGTTCTGTTGCCATTCCGGTCCGGCTCTAATGTGCGATAATTCGCGTTCTCCCCAAGTCACGTCCCAGGATGACGTAAGAGATGGCCCTGAAGAAATCCCAACTGTACAGCTCACTCTGGAACAGCTGCGACGAGCTGCGCGGCGGCATGGATGCCTCCCAGTACAAGGATTTCATCCTGACGCTGCTCTTCATGAAGTACGTCTCCGACAAGTACGCAGGCAAATCTGGCGCCGTCATCGAGGTGCCCGAAGGCGGCAGCTTTGCCGACATGGTGGCTCTCAAAGGAAAGAAGGACATTGGCGAGGGGATCGACAAGATCATCAGTACGCTCGCCGAAGCGAACGGACTCACGAATGTGATCGATGTCGCAAGCTTCAACGACGACGAAAAGCTCGGCAAGGGCCAGGACATGGTTGACCGCCTTTCCAAGCTAATCGGCATCTTCGAAACGCTTGATTTTGGCGCTAACCGCGCTGATGGCGACGATCTGCTGGGCGATGCCTATGAGTACCTGATGCGGCATTTCGCGACCGAGTCGGGCAAGAGTAAGGGTCAGTTTTACACGCCAGCTGAAGTCTCGCGCACCATGGCGAAGGTCGTGGGCATTGGTCCCAACACCCGCCAGGACCAAACCATCTATGACCCTACGTGCGGCTCGGGCTCACTGCTCTTGAAAGCTGCCGACGAGGCACCCCGAGGGATCACAATCTACGGACAGGAAAACGATCTTGCAACCTGGGCGTTAGCGCGGATGAACATGTTTCTGCATGGGCATCCGACGGCAGAACTATGGAAGGGCAACACGCTCTCGGATCCCCACTTCAAGAAACGCGATGGCAGCCTTGAGACATTCGACTTTGCAATCGCGAATCCCCCCTTCTCGTCAAAGTCTTGGTCGAATGGCGTAAACGTGGTGAATGACGAGTTCAAGCGCTTTGAATACGGTGCTCACCTTCTCGGGCACGCCAACACACAAATCCTCGCCACCTATGTTCGCCCTATCGACGACAACACAAAATCCGTCATCGACGCTCTGGAAGCCGCCCGCAATGCCCACACTAGCAAGGCCACCTCCATCCAGTAAGCGGCACCAGTTGGTCGTACCCCCTTCCAAATAATCACGATTTCATCACGATTTGCTCAGCGCCGCCTCAATCTCAAAGTGACACCACGGTTCAATCACTTTCAACCCATTGAAAACAAATGGCGGAAGCGAGTGGGAGTCGAACCCACCGGTGACGGGGTGACCCGCCGCCCGCCGGTTTTGAAGACCGGGACGATCACCGGACCGCATGCGCTTCCATCAAGAACGATACAGATTCTCGCCACCCTACTTCGGCTGGGGCACGATCCTCAGATACGGCTTAGGCGATTTCCAGCCACCGGGATACTTCTGTTGCGCTTCCTCGTTCGATACCGACGGCAGGATGATGACGTCGTCGCCCTGCTTCCAGTTCACCGGTGTCGCAACTTTGTGTTTCGCCGTGAGCTGCATGGAATCAATGACGCGGAGGATTTCGTCGAAGTTGCGGCCTGTGCTCATCGGATAGCTGAGTTGCAATTTGATCTTCTTGTCCGGGCCGACCACAAATACTGTACGCACAGTGGCATTGTCCGCCGCAGTGCGCCCCTCGGAAGTGTTTCCACTTTCAGCCGGCAACATGCCGTAGAGCTTCGCAATTTTTAGCTCGGGGTCACCGATCATCGGGTATTTCACTTTGGCGCCCTGCGTCTCCTCGATGTCGGCAGCCCACTTGCCGTGACTGCTCACCGGATCGACGCTCAGGCCGATGATCTTGGTGTTGCGCTTGGCAAATTCAGGCTGCAGCCGCGCCATATAGCCGAGCTCCGTAGTGCAGACTGGCGTGAAGTCTTTGGGATGGGAAAATAAAATCGCCCAGCCATCGCCGACCCATTCGTGAAAGTTGATCGTGCCCTGCGTGGTCTCCGCCGTAAAATTTGGTGCAGTATCGTTGATCCGGGGAATTCTGTTGGTAGCTTCGGTTGCAGTCTCAGTACTCATCGTTCTCTCCTCGTGACTTAAATGGTAGATCTCTCGAGATTGCTAGCACGTCTCAAATTCGTTTGACTTGCTGGATGAAAAACAAAACCCACCCGCTTCATCGGGTGGGTTGGAAGAAATCCGCTGGCTCCTTACCCACACGACGGCAGACACATGCAACAGCACGTGACACCGACGGTGGAAGGGCAAAACACGTAGCTAGAATAGAATTCCGCACGGACCGTGTCAACCGCGATAGGTCGGATAGGCCCATCCCCAACAAGTTTTCCCTGCATCGTAAAACGGCCGGCTGCATCTGTGTTCTTGCACCTCTGCGGTGAATTTTTCGTTCCGAGGACAGCTGATGAGCCAAGCTTCACGACGTCTGTCAATGGCGCAGTGGGACGTTTTCTCTTCACGTCCACTCGAAGGTAATTCCCTCGCTGTCTTCCTCGACGGCCGCGAGCTGGCGGACACCGAGATGCAGTCGATTGCCAAGGAAATGAATCTCTCTGAGACCACCTTCATCCTGCCCCGCGATGCCGCCACCGAACGCGAGGAAGGGGTTCGCGTGCGCATCTTCACCGTGCAGGAAGAGCTGCCGTTCGCCGGTCATCCCACTCTGGGTACAGCATTCGCCTTGCGCGGCCAAAGCGGCGCAGAAAAAATCGTACTGGCATTGAACGTCGGCAAAGTGCCAGTGCATTTCGAAGAAAACGAGGGGCAGCCTACCTTCGGCGAGATGACGCAGATCGATCCCACCTTCGTAATGCAGCATGATCGCGAAGCGGTAGCTCGCGCTACGGGATTGCGCGTGCACGATTTCGACGATTCTCTGCCCATAGAAACAGTATCGACTGGCGTCCCGTTCACTGTAACGCCGCTGCAATCGCTGGCTGTCATACAGAATTTCTCGCAGGTCGACGCGACCCGCGCCGCCGAGTATCTCGCCAAGACCGCAGGCAAGTTTTTTTATTTCGTTACCCGTGAAACCGTGGATCGCGACGCCCGGCTCCACGCTCGCATGCTCTTCTACAACGGCGAAGATCCCGCGACCGGCTCAGCCGCCGGTTGTGCCGCAGCCTGGATGGTCGCTCACGGCATAGCCAACCCTGATGAACGCGTCTTGATTGAACAGGGTGTGGAGATGAAGCGGCCCAGCCGGATTTTCGTTCGTGCCTCTCGAATCGATAACCGTGTGGTTAACGTGCGCGTCGGAGGGCACTCGGTTGAAGTCATGCGCGGCGAAGTTTTCCTCTAAGCGGTGGCGCGCAAGCGTCACAGAATCATGCCTTTCAAGCATCATAGAATTTTCAATAGCCAGACTATGCCATTTGCTTCCACGATACTTTACAGTGCTCACCTTTTACCGGTAGCATTAGTTCGCTCTTCTATCCTTCACGAACAGAGAAATTTCCGTCCGGCTCCGGCTCACAATCGGCGTCTCACGGTTACAGGCGGTGAATGAAACCCAAGCGCATGATCCTGTGTGTTGACGACAACGAACAGTCTCTTTCCTATCGCAAAATTATGCTTGAGACACGAGGCTACCGTGTGGCCAGTTATTCCCGCGGCGAAGAGGCCCTCGAACGCTTTAAGGAGGGAGGCATCGACCTCGTCGTCACCGACATGGCGATGCCCGGAATGGATGGTCCGCAGTTGATCGCGGCGGTTAAGACGTTATCGCCCCACGTCCCGGCTATCCTCATTTCGAGCAAGGTCCGCGTCTACGATCACGATTCTCAAGCCGATGTATTCCTGGCGCGAGGAATGTATGCGCCCGCCGATCTGCTGGAGCGCATCCGTTTGCTCCTGGTGCGCAAGCGCGGACCCAAGCGCATGCAGCAGCGCTCCACACCACTGCCACGCGAGGTCGGAGTGGCCTGAGCGTCTAACCGCTCGGTCGGGTGGCCCACTCCCCAAATCCCTTCGTGTAAGATCAAGGCTGGCATGGGCGCATTCATTGAAGCCATTGATTTACACAAGACTTATCGCGTGGGAAAGATTGACGTGCCCGCGCTCCGTGGCGTCTCCTTCAGCGTAGAAAAAGGAGAATTTGTCACCGTAGTTGGCCCTTCCGGCAGTGGCAAGTCCACTCTGTTCTACTTGCTCGGCGGCCTGACCCGCGCCGATTCTGGCAGAGTAATTATGGATGGCGACGACTTCGCCACGCTCTCCGACGCCGAGCGCACCCGAATGCGCAAGCGCAAAATCGGCTTCGTATTCCAGAAGTTCAACCTGCTGCCCACGCTCGACGCCCGTTCCAACATCGCCATCGCGCAGGAAATTTCCGGCAACGGCGATCGCGATCCCGCCTTCTTTCTTCGCATTTGCGATTTGCTAGGACTGACCAAGCGCCTGAACCATCGCCCCTCCGAACTATCCGGCGGCGAGCAGCAGCGTGTCGCCCTGGCTCGCGCCCTCGTCAACAAGCCCGCCGTAGTTCTGGCCGACGAACCCACCGGCAACCTCGACACCGAAAACTCAAATATCGTTCTGACAATGTTGCGGCAATCCAACCAGGAGCTAGGCCAGACCGTGCTGATGATCACCCATAATCCCGAGGCGGCCAAGTTCGGAGACCGCATCATCCATATGCGCGACGGCCTCGTCGTGAAGCCGGAAGAGGATCCGCAATGGTCGCCTCATTAAGTCGCGTACAGTTTTTCCCCGCGGGTGTGGCAACCTGGTTCTTGTGTGTGGATCAAGTATTGCCGCTATGAGGGGTAGCGCCTAATGACGGCTATGCCACCTCGGATCGATCATGTCACTATCCGGACCGCGAATGCGGGCGACCTGCCAGCCCTGATTCCTCTTATCAACAAAGCGTTTGCGATCGAGACGTTCCTCGATGGCACGCGCACGGATGAGGAACACCTGTCGGCGATCATGCGCAAGGGCGATCTTCTCGTCGCAGAACGCGACGGACAAGCGATCGCCTGCGTCTACGTCGAACTGCGAGGCGAACGGGCATATTTTGGAATGCTTGCAGTCGATCCGGCGCAGCAAGGCCAGGGCCTGGGAAGATTAATGACGGCGGCGGCAGAGGAGTTCGGCCACAATCATGCGTGCAAGCACATGGACATCAGCGTGTTGAGCCTGCGCCCCGAGCTGCTGCCTTTCTATCGAAACCTGGGATACTCCGAAACCTGCACCGAGGACTTTCACCCGACGCGTCCGCTGAAAGCCGGTGTCCAATGCCACGCTATCGTGATGTCGAAGGTCCTGTGATAGGCCATGAGATCGTTGCCGCAGACTGCCCACTTGTTTATAATCGATTCGTCGAGCGGGAGTAGCTCAGTGGTAGAGCGCGACCTTGCCAAGGTCGATGTCGCGGGTTCGACCCCCGTCTCCCGCTCCAGAAATGTTTGATCCATCCTCCTCCGCAGAATGGACTTTTTTCACCCGGAACGCTAACGTATTCAGCAGGGGCGCGGTACCCAAGTGGTAAGGGAGAGGTCTGCAAAACCTTTATGCGTCGGTTCGATTCCGACCCGCGCCTCCAATCCTTCCTGTAGCAACTGATTGCTTTATCCCTTCAGGCGCCGTCGGTGTCGGCGGTCGTTCCCAAAGACGGTTTGCCTTTTTCATCACATGTGACCGGGGTCACTGCAAGGCGCGCCCTCCTGCGTAGATTCGTAGGCATGAACGCACCAATCAAGAATGATCGCATCGCGTGGTTGCAGGGGCCTTCGGCAAACTGCACAGCGCTTCCGGCGGAACGCAAGCACCCCTGGCGGCTGATTTTGCTGGGGGCGCCGGGCGTGGGCAAGGGGACGCAAGCCGAACTCCTGACGGAGCGTCTGGGTGCTTGCCATCTCTCAACCGGCGATGTCTTTCGCGCAGCCGCAAAGTGCAGCGACTGTGATCAATCGCCGGCGATGAGGGTAGCCTTGGAGTATATGCGCCGCGGCGACCTGGTGCCGGACTCTACCGTGTGGGAGATGGTGCTCGAGCGGAGCGGTTGCATCCTCGATTGCGGCGGCTTCGTCCTCGACGGGTTTCCCCGCACTCTGGGACAAGCCGAGTCGCTGAAAGAACTGATGGAAAAGGAGAAGCTTTCGCTTAGCGCGGTACTGAACTATGAACTGCCGGTGAACGAAATTGTGCGGCGGCTGAGCGGTCGCCGCACTTGCGAACAATGCAAATCAGTTTTCCATGTTACGGAAAGGCCGCCAAAAATCGCGAGCGTTTGCGATCGTTGCGGAGGCCGCCTCTATCAGCGCGAAGATGACCGGCCGGAATCCATCACCGTGCGCCTTAACGCATACGAACGAAGCACAGCACCACTCATCCAGTTCTACGAAGATCTTGGCTTGCTGGTGCGGATTGTTGCTAAGGGATCCCCTGACGAAATCATGGCACAAACAATGAATAAGTTGAAAGAGCGCCCCCCGCACTGAGTCCGATTGACTTTTGTAAGAGCAGCGATCGCTGCAGGCGTGCGCGTCCTTGATTACTGGGTGTCACCCACCAACGGACTGGCCGTCGCCGCTGAACTTAAACAGCTCTCCTCGTCGGTACAGATCATGATGCTTTCACGATAGTACTTGGGGATTGGCTGACGCTTCGATTGTCAAGGCGGAAGCGCAGCCCGGATACCTTCCTCCGATCTTCAGGTCGAGCGAATAAACAGGATTGTGGTACAACCACCCTGTGAAACTGCTCGTCGTCGAAGATGAACCGCGCATGCTCGAACTGCTGCGCCGTGGCCTCACCGAAGAGGGCCATAACGTAGTGTGCGCCTCCGACGGCGGCGAAGGCTGGGAACTCGCTCACGCCTACGAGTTCGACGCCGTCGTGCTCGACATCATGTTGCCCAAGATGAATGGATTCGAACTGGCCAAGAAGCTTCGTCAGGAGCGAATCGCAACCCCTGTGCTGATGCTCACGGCTAAGGACTCCGTTCCCGATGTAGTGCGCGGCCTGGACGCGGGCGCCGACGATTATCTCACCAAGCCTTTCAGCTTCAGTGAACTGCTGGCGCGTTTGCGCGCGGTGCAGCGGCGCGCTACATCCCGTCCGCAGAACCGGCTGCAGGTGGGCGATCTCATTCTCGACCCGGAATCGCGCGAAGTCTCCCGGGCCGGAGTTTCGATAACTCTGACGCGCACCGAATACAATCTGCTGGAGCGCTTGATGTACCGCGCCGGCAAAGTCGTCCCGCGGCATACCTTGATCGAATCCGTCTGGGGCTTCGAACGCGAAATCGAAGACAACACTCTCGACGCTTTCGTACGACTCTTGCGCCAGAAGGTGGACCGCGCAGGCATGGCCAAGCTGATCCTCACGGTCCGCGGTGTAGGCTACATGATTCGTGAGGAGTCTGCCCGTTGAAACGTCTTTCCATCGGCATGCGGTTGGCGCTGTGGTATCTGGCGATCTTCCTGCTCGCCGAGTTCGTCTTTGGCGCTGGCATGTGGTTTATCCTGCGGAAGAATCTGTATGACATTGCCGACGCCACCCTGGAGGGCCAGGCCGCAGATCTCGAGCGATTTCTGGAAGCTCGAAAGGATGTGCCGACGGCGCAGTTACAAGCAGAGATCAGCGAAGACTACAAGATCGAACGCTCCGAAGACTATCTGCAAATCAGCGATGCCGGCGGCCACTTCATCTATCGCTCGCGATTTTTTGACGAGCATCCGCTCCCGACTCTCTCACTCATCCAGTTGAAGAAGCCGCGCTACGAAATACGCAAGCTGGGCAAGCTTCCCTTTCGCATCTTGAGCGAGAAGATGGACATCAATGGCCAATTCTTCATCGTGCAAATTGGCAGCACGCTCGATGAAGAGATCGAAACGCTCGACGCCTTCCGGAAATACTTGCTCATGTTCGCGCCGGTTTTGCTGCTGGCGGCGTCGGTCGTCGGCTATTGGCTCAGCCGCAAAGCTTTGGCCCCCGTCGATGCCCTGGCCCGCACCGCCCGCACCATCTCGGGCCACAACCTCGGCAGCCGGCTTGAGCAATTGCATACTGGAGACGAGTTGCAACTGCTGTCCGATACCTTGAACGAAATGCTAGCCCGGATCGAATCCGCCTTTTTGCGTGTCACGGAGTTTACGGCCGATGCTTCGCACGAATTGCGAACCCCCATCGCGCTTATCCACACCGAAGCGGAGCTCGCCTTGCGCCGATCGCGGGATGAATGTGAATATCGCGAGGCTCTCCGGCACATTCTTCTGGAAGCCGATCGCACGGCAAGACTTATCGAAGAGCTTCTTGCTCTGGCTCGTGCGGATTCGGGCAGCGAAGCGCTCGACATTCATCCCATCGATCTGCTACCGACCGTGCGCGAGTCTGCAGCGAAATGGAATCAAGTCGCTTCGCTGCGTAATTTGCAATTCGAGGAGCGCTCGGGCACGCAACCGCTGACCGTGATGGGCGATGAACATGCTCTGCGGCGCGTAGTCGATATCCTGCTCGACAATGCCTTCAAGTACACGCCTTCACCCGGCAAAGTAACCCTTTCAGCGGAACAGAAGAACGGCCGCGCCGTAGTAAGCGTCGAAGATACGGGAATTGGAATTGCTTCCGAAGATCAAACAATAATTTTTGACCGCTTCTACCGGGTCGATAAAGCACGCAGCCGCGCTTTGGGCGGAGCCGGCCTGGGCCTTGCCATCGCACAATGGATCGTCCAACTGCACAAGGGATCGATCACCGTGAAGAGTGAACCGGGAAATGGATCTGTCTTCCGAGTCGAGCTTCCTACCATCACTTCCACGATCCACGTTGATGCAGAATCGAGATAATTGAGAAACAGAAAGGTGTGAATGAATCTCCGCAGCCAGTATTCTCTCGTCCTTCCTGGGCTCGCCGCGATGGCGTTGGTTTCTTTCCTCCTTCCAATCCTAAGCGCTCAAACCGAAGCGAGTCGGGGCGCCGCTGAAAGTTATGTGCGCGAGGAAATGCAACGGCAGCACATACCCGGTCTGGCCCTTCTGGTTTCCCGCAGCGGAAAGATCGTGCGGGCCGAAGGCTTCGGCCTGGCCAACGTTGAACTGCAAGTCCCGGTAAAGCCCGAAACCGTATTCCAGTCGGGATCAGTGGGCAAGCAATTCACCGCGACCGCAGTAATGATGCTGGTCGAGGAGGACAAGGTGGGTCTTGACGATCCGCTTACAAAATATTTCGCGGACGCTCCGGCCAGCTGGAAAGAAGTGACGGTAAGGGAGTTGCTGAGCCACACTGCCGGCTTCGGCGACTATCCCGAGAAGTTCGATTTTCGCAAAGATTGGACGGAAGCCGAACTACTGAAGCTGGTGGAGGGCATTCCGCTGGCATACCCTCCCGGCACGAAGTGGGAATACAGTAATCTGGGATTCCTGACGCTGGGAATTTTGATTCACCGCGTCACTGGAGAATTCTACGGTGACTTCCTGCAGCAGCGAATTTTCCAGCCGCTTGGAATGCAGACGACGCGAATCATCAGCGAAGCCGATATCGTTCCCAATCGCGCCTCCGGGTACCGACTGGCGAAGGGTGATCTGAAAAATCAGGACTGGGTCGCGCCGATGGTCAACACAACGGCCGATGGGAGCCTTTACTTTTCTATTCTCGATCTGTCGAACTGGGACGCGGCGTTATACACCGAGAAACTCCTGAAGCGCTCGAGCCTCAACCAGATGTGGACACCCGCGAAATTGAAGAACGGCCAATCAAACAAAGACGGTTACGGCTTTGGCTGGTTCATCGGCGAGAGGCAGGGACACCGCGTGATCAGCCACGATGGCGCGTGGCAGGGATTCAAGACCACCATCGCTCGCTATGTGGACGATCAGTTGACGGTCGTCGTGTTGACGAATCTGGCGGAGGCTAAGCCAGGCAAGATCGCCGAGCACATCGCGGATATGTACCTGACGGATGCGAAAAAACCAACGGAACAAAAATGAACCATCTCAACGCGGTTCGATTCGCATGAGCATGCCACATTTCGGACGGAGCGTAATGAGTGGCTGCGGCTCAAGGCGATGACCCGGAACCAATCGTAGTTTCCATTTCTGCGCCAGCGTGGCCAGAATCAGCACGCCTTCCATCCAGGCAAACGATTCCCCGATGCATTGCCGTACGCCCGCACCAAACGGGAAGTAGGTGAATTTCGTACGCTTGGCTTTGCCTTCCGCAGTGAACCGATCGGGATCGAAGCGCAGAGGATCGGGAAAATACCGCGGGTCGCGGTGGGTGACGAACTGGCTGATCAGCACGGTAGTTCGCGCCGGAAGAAAATAGTCGCCGAGAGCGAAGTCGTTGCGGGCATAGCGGCCCATCGCCCACGCCGGCGGATACAGTCGCAGCGACTCCGCCATAACGTTTTCGGTGTAACGCAGGCACGGAACATCCTCGGCAACAGAAAGCCTGCCCTCAAGTACTTCGTCGACCTCATTGTGAAACTTAGCCTCGCTGTCGGGATTCTGCGAGAGAAGATACCACGTCCACGACAGCGCATTAGCAACGGTCTCGTAGCCTGCGAGAAAGACGGTGATGACCTGATCCCGCAAAGACTGTCGCGACGCCTCGTCGTTTGCGGGCGAGGCCGCGAGCATGAGATCCAGCAGGCTTCCCCGATCGAGACCGCTTCGCTGGTGCGCCTCGATCATCCGATAGACCACGGCGTCGATTCGTTTGCGCGCTCTCACGAATGCGGCCAAACCCGGAGGACGCAGGTGCACCAGCCATTCCGCTGCGGGCAGCATCACCAGAAAATTGTAGAGACCCATGATGCGGTTGATCGCCGCCGCAAGCTCATAAACTTCCTCGCGCAAGTCAGTTGCGAACAGGGTGCGCGCCACCACATTGAGAGTCAAATGCATCATATCGGCGGCGATATCGCGCCGTTCACCCGCACGCCACGAATCACGGATGCGCCCCGCCTCTTCCACCATGATGGCGGCATATTCGCCAATGCGTTGCCGGTGGAATGCAGGTTGCGCGGCCAGTCGCTGGGCGCGGTGCACCGCCCCTTCACTAGTGATCATGCCTTCGCCAAGCAACATCCTGGTGCGCTGCACCGTGCGTTCTTTGATGAAGTTGTCGTTTTGCACTACCAGCACCTCCCGGATGTACTCAGGATGGTTCAGAAAAACAATGTGGTGAGGACCGATCTTGTAGTGTGCGATATCTCCATAAGTCTCGGCCAGGTGTTGAAAGAGAAGGATGGGATTTGCTGGACGGAGCTTGCGGAACGCAACCCATAAAAGATTGCGCTGAAAGCCGGGCGGAAAGCAGTAGTCATGCCGGTCCCTGGAAGGCCTCACCTCCGGTTGCCGCGCCGCTGTTGCCATTTCAATAGTTTACGCTGCGACGAGTGACACCAAAGCGGCCGGGGGGTCTCTTAGCTCAAAACTTAAGGCTCTTGCCATCCGCAAGGATGAAGGACAGACACAACTATTCCTTCTGCAACTGATCAAGCGCAGCCAAAACATCGTCACTGTGCCGGCCGGGGTCAACGTTGGTATATGCTCTTGCAACCTTGCCGGCAGGATCGATCAGGAACGTATGCCGCGCGGCAAACTTTGCTACCCCCAGATTGGTGAGCGAGCCGTACTCCTTGCTCACTGTGCCATCGCTGTCTGCTAACAGCTTGAAATTCAAACCTTCTTTCGCGCAGAACTTCTTGTGCGAGTCCACGCTATCCACGCTTACACCCAAAACCACGGAGTTGCGCTGATTATACTTGGACTGATCCATCTGAAAGTTGTGGGCCTCGCGCGTACAGCCGGGAGTCTGATCCTTGGGATAAAAATAGAGGACCACCCATTTCCCGCGATAATCCTTCAGGCTGACGGAAGTACCTTCCTGCGAGGCCAATGTGAAGTCGGGCGCAGTGCTTCCCGGTGCGGGAGTAGCGGCGCGCGAACTGGATAACAGGCGCGGAACAAGGAATATAACGACTACAACGAGCAGCACGAGCAGCACAATCTTCACCATTGAGGGCCTCCGAAGGCAGCTTGCATTGAAACTCGGGAAACGCTGGCTCCTACATTCATCCTGACGTTCAGCATTGTAGAACGTTTCGCCATCAACCTTCGCCCAGCAAGATTCCGCATAATTGAATATCATGAGTAATTCGGCATAATCAGACGGAGAGATCAGACGTGGCTCAGACGGAAACTGACGGTCAAGAGGTATTGGAAACACGAGAGTGGGTTGACTCGCTGGACTATGTGTTGTCCAAGGGTGGTCCCGTGCGCGCGGGACGACTGCTGCAACAACTGGCACTGCACGCGCGGCGCGCCGCTGGAGTGAATCTTCCCTTTTCAGCGACCACCCCTTACCAGAATACGATTCCATCCCAGCAACAAGCGCCGTTCCCCGGCAGTCAGGAGATGGAACGGCGCATCAAGAGCCTGGTGCGCTGGAACGCTTTGGCCATGGTGGTACGTGCCAACAAAATCCAGGAAGGGATTGGCGGTCACATCTCGACGTTCGCTTCGGCAGCAACTTTGTACGAAGTTGCTTTCAATCATTTTTTCCAGGCCCAAACTGAAAGCGGCGATCGCGACTTCGTTTATTTTCAGGGCCACGCCGCGCCCGGTATTTACGCTCGCGCCTATCTTGAAGGGCGTATCCCGAAAGAAAAGCTGGAAAACTTCCGCCGTGAACTGAAGCCGGGCGGCGGGTTGAGTTCGTATCCGCACCCGTGGCTCATGCCAAATTTCTGGGAGTTTCCCACGGTCTCGATGGGATTAGGACCGATCCAGGCGATCTACCACGCGCGCTTTATCCGCTACCTGGAGAATCGTGGGCTGAAGCAGTCGACCGGGGGCAAGGTGTGGGCATTCTTGGGCGACGGCGAAATGGACGAACCGGAAGCGCTCGGCTCGATCACGCTGGCTTCACGCGAAAATCTGGATAACCTGATTTTCGTGGTGAACTGCAACCTGCAGCGCCTCGATGGACCCGTACGCGGTAATGGAAAAATCATTCAGGAGCTCGAGGCCATCTTCCGCGGCGCGGGATGGAACGTCATCAAATGCATTTGGGGCTCGGATTGGGACAGCCTGATTCGCGCTGACCGCGATGGACTGCTGGTGAGGCGTCTAGGAGAAATCAGCGACGGCCAGTATCAGAAATATTTTGTGGAGAGCGGAGCCTATTTCCGCCAGAATTTGTTCGGCACAGATCCGCGGCTTCTGAAAATGGTGGAGCATCTTTCCGACGAGCAATTAGCGCGGATGCGGCTCGGCGGGCACGATCCGATCAAGGTGCATGCCGCATACCGGGCGGCGGTGGACCACGCCGGATCTCCGACGATTATTCTGGCCAAGACCATAAAAGGCTACGGCCTGGGCGAAGCGGGCGAAGGCAAGAACATCACGCACCAGCAAAAGAAGCTGAATGAAGAAGAGCTGGAGATGTTCCGCTCGCGTTTTGGAATTCCGATTCCCGACGACCAACTGCAGAATGCGCCATTCTACCGGCCCTCCGATGACAGCGCCGAGATCAAATACATGCAGGCGCGGCGGCAACAGCTCGGCGGTTATATGCCGACGCGTAAAGTTCGCGCCACGCCGCTGAAGCCGGTGCCCGAATCGTACTTCGAAGAATTCTACAAAGGCACTGAAGGACGGGAAGCCTCCACCACTATGGTTTTCGTGCGGCTGCTGGGGAAACTGCTGCGCGATCCAGAGGTGGGCAAACTGATCGTGCCGATTATTCCCGACGAAGCTCGCACCTTTGGCATGGAAGCTTTGTTTCGCCAAGTCGGCATCTACTCCAGCGTGGGGCAGTTGTATGAGCCGGTTGATATGGACACGCTTCTTTATTACAAGGAAGCCAAGAACGGACAGATTCTGGAGGAAGGAATTACCGAAGCCGGGTCGATGTGCTCATTCATCGCCGCCGGCACGGCCTATGCGAACCACGGTATCAACACGATTCCCTTCTTCATTTATTACTCAATGTTCGGTTTCCAGCGCATCGGCGATCTGATCTGGGCTGCGGCCGATATGCGCTGCCGCGGATTTCTTGTCGGAGGCACAGCAGGACGAACCACGCTAGCCGGCGAAGGTTTGCAGCATCAAGACGGCCACAGCCACGTTCTCGCCCTGCCCGTTCCCAACTTGTTGGCTTACGATCCTGCATTTGCCTATGAAATTGCCATCATCATTCAGGATGGCATCAAGCGCATGTACGTGGACCAGGAATCGATTTTCTATTACCTCACTGTGACCAACCAACCGCTTCCCATGCCTGAGATGCCGAAGGATGGGAACGTCCGCGAAGGCGTGCTGCGCGGGCTCTACCGCTTCAAGGCGGCGGACGCGCCCGGCGCCAAGCTGCGCGCTCAACTACTGGGCAGCGGAACCATTATGTACGAGGTGTTGAAGTCGCAAACCATCCTCAAAGAAAAATATGGCGTGGCGGCGGATGTGTGGAGCGTGACCAGCTACAAGGAACTTTATCGCGATGCCAACGACTGCGAGCGCTGGAACATGTTGCACCCCGGCGACTCGGCGAAAGTTCCATACGTTACTCAGACTTTGAAAGATGCGCCCGGACCGTTCATTGCCGCATCGGATTACATGAAGGTGCTGCCGGAATCTTTGGCGAAGTGGGTGCCGGGACAACTAGTCTCGCTCGGAACCGATGGTTTTGGCCGCAGTGAGAGCCGGGCAGCGCTGCGCGATTTCTTCGAAGTAGATGCGAAACACATTGTGCTGGCCACGCTGGGCGCGCTGGCGCGGGAAAAGAAAATCGGGCTGGACGTCATGAAGAAGGCGATTCATGACCTGGGCATCAATTCCGAAAAACTGAACCCGGCCACGAGTTAAATGTCGAGTTGCAAACACCGTCGACAAAATTAAGGAATGGAATCAGTGATCGAATTCAAACTCCCCGCACTCGGTGAAAACATTGAACAGGGCGACTTGGTGCGCTTGATGATCGCACCTGGCGCGGCTGTTAGCGAAGGCCAGGCGGTGATGGAACTAGAGACCGATAAGGCGGTCGTGGAAGTGCCTTCATCAGTAAGCGGAACGGTGAAGGAAATTCTGGTTAAAGAGGGCGACAAGATTAAAGTTGGCCAAGTGGTTTTCACCGCGGACAACAATGGAGCCGCCACGGTTGTGACTGAAAATCGGCGCCCCGAACCAACGGTCGCCGACGTTGCAAAACCGCAACCACCTGCGTCGAAGCAACCTGAATCTCAGCCCGCGCCGCAACGAACCCGATCTACTGACGTGCCGGCCGCCAGCGAATTCCGCTTGCAGGAACTGGGAGAAAACATCTCGCAGGGCGACCTCGTGCGCTTGATGATCGCCCCCGGCGCCAAAGTTTCCGAAGGCCAGCCAGTGATGGAACTCGAAACCGACAAAGCGGTCGTTGAGGTTCCTTCGTCAGTCACCGGTATTGTGAATGAAGTAAAAGTGAAAGAAGGCGAGAAAATCAAAGTTGGACAGGTGATTTTCACCCTGCAAGGTGCGGGCTCATCGCAGGCCGAGATGACTCGTCCGCAGAGCCAGCCTGTCGAGCACGTCTCCGGACAGCATGGCGCACGGCTGGCATTCCAGGCTGCGATTCGCGCGGAGGGCAAGACCGAAGAGCAGGCGCTACCGCCCGACCAACCGATGCCACGTCCCGCGGCGTTCTCCATGCCTATACAACTGGGCAAGGTTGCCGGAACTGAACATCGCGAAGCCGTTCCCGCGGCTCCGCACACGCGCCGTCTCGCTCGCGAACTCGGCGTCGATATTTACGAAGTCAAGGGCACGGGCCCCGGCGGACGCATCAGTGAAGATGATGTGAAGGCTCATGCTAAAGCCGCACTGACTGCGATAGCCAGTGCGGCCCAGGCTCCGCCGCGCGCCGGACATTTCATCGCACCCAAGCTGCCCGATTTCGCGAAGTGGGGAAAAATCGAGCGCGTTTCCATGCGCGGGGTTCGCCGCAAGACCGCCGAGCACCTCGCCGAGTCCTGGAACACGATCCCCCACGTCACGCAGCATGACCGCGCCGACATCACGGAACTTGAGCACTTGCGTGCGCGTTTCGCTCCCAAGGCCGAGCAAGCCGGCGGCAAGATGACCGTGACCGCGATTGCTCTGAAAGTCTGTGCCGCAGCTCTCAAAGTATTTCCGCAATTCAACGCCACCATCGATATGGAACAAGAAGAAATCATCTACAAGCAGTACATCCATATCGGCGTCGCAGCGGATACCGATCGCGGCTTGCTGGTTCCAGTGATCCGCGACGTGGATAAAAAAAATATCGTCGAGCTGGCGGTGGAGCTGTCGCAAATCTCGCAGAAGGCACGCGACAAGAAAATTACCGTCGCCGATATGGAAGGCGGAACTTTTACCATCACCAACCTCGGCGGCATCGGTGGCACGGCGTTTACACCGATCGTGAATCATCCCGAAGTCGCCATTCTCGGGCTTTCGCGTTCGCGCATGGAACCGGAATGGATCGGCGGAAAGTTCGAGCCGCGGCTGATCCTGCCGCTTTCGCTCTCTTACGATCATCGCCTGATTGATGGTGCAGACGCCGCACGTTTTCTACGCTGGGTCGCGGAAGCCTTCGAGCAGCCCTTCCTGCTTTCCGTTCAAGGATAACTGCAGCGCGGAGCTAATTCAGAAGAAAGTCATTTCATGAACGAACATCCCAATCAAACACTCAATGGAAATCCCGAAGTGACTCAGAGGCTTCGAATCGCTGTGGTTGGCGGCGGACCGGGCGGATACGCTGCCGCGTTCCTCGCCGCCGATCTTGGCATGCAGGTTACTCTCATCGATCCGGAGGTGAACCCCGGTGGCGTATGTCTCTACCGCGGTTGCATTCCTTCGAAGGCGCTGCTGCATGTCGCCAAGCTGGTTGAGGAATCTCAGCAGGCGAAAAATTGGGGTGTCGACTTTCCTCCAGCGAAGATCGATCTGGCACGGCTGCGCACGTGGAAGGAAAGCGTTGTGAAAAAGCTCACTGGAGGACTCGGGCAACTTTCCAAGCAGCGCCACGTGGAATACATCCAGGGCCGCGCTGCATTCGAAAATTCCACCACGCTACGCATCAGCAAGACAGATTCCGCCGAGGTGGTTCTCAGCTTTGACCGCATCATTCTCGCCACTGGCTCGCGCCCCGCCATTATTCCAGCTCTTAAGTTGGATTCGCCGCGCATGATGGATTCCACCGCCGCCCTCAATCTCGAAGATATCCCCGGCAGTCTTCTGGTGGTTGGTGGCGGATACATTGGCCTGGAGCTTGGTTCGGTGTATGCCGCGCTGGGGACGCGGGTCACCGTGGTGGAGATGCTGCCCGGCTTACTTCCTGGCGCGGATCGTGATCTGGTTCTTCCGCTGCACAAACGTCTTGAGAAGAAGTTCGAAACGATTCTGCTGAGCACCACTGTTGCTTCCCTTAAAGAAGACGGAGCTGGAATTCGCGCAACCTTCGAAGGCGCTTCCGTACAGGGCAAAGATCGGGAAGAGCTTTTTGATCGGGTGCTCGTTTCTGTTGGACGCAAGCCAAATTCCGAGATCGCTGGCCTCGAAACCACCCAAGTACGCGTGAACTCACGCGGATTCATCGAAGTGAACAAGCAGCTGCAAACCGCCGATCCGTACATCTATGCGATTGGCGACGTGGTTGGCGAGCCCATGCTGGCGCACAAGGCTTCGCACGAAGGCCGTGTCGCAGCAGAATCCATCACCGGGCACAAGGTCGCCTTCGAGCCTAATGCGATTCCGGCGGTGGTGTTCACCGATCCGGAAGTTGCCTGGTGCGGTCTTACTGAAACTCAGGCGGAAAAAGAAAATCGCGAAATCAAAGTTGCAAAATTTCCCTGGGGTGCGTCCGGCCGCGCTATCACGCTCGACCGTCCGGAGGGAATGACCAAGCTGCTCGTTGACCCGCAGACAGAACGCGTGTTGGGCGTTGGCATTGTAGGCGCCGGAGCTGGCGAACTGATCGCTGAGGGCGTCCTCGCCATCGAAATGGCTGCGCTGGCCGGCGACGTGGCGATGACCATCCATCCGCATCCCACGCTTTCGGAGACCGTGATGGAATCCGCGGAAGTTTTCTTTGGCACCAGCACGGACGTCTTCCGCCCCAAGCGCGGATAATATGGGGAAGAAACCCATGTCGAACTTTTCCAGAGGATTTGCTTTTCTTGCCCTTGGTCTTGCGGTCTGTCTACCGCTCTCAGCACAGAGCCCACTAAGCCAGATACTGCAGCCACCGGCACCCGGGACCGCGTCCTCCAAAACTCCTGCCGACCCGCTGGGGCGCGATACGCCGTATGGAACGGTCTTCGGATTCTTACAGGCGGCGCAAGCGGGCAACTACAGTATCGCGGCGCAATACCTGCAGATGAGTGCCTCGCGGCGCCAGACCGAAGGCGACGCATTGGCTTCGAATCTGAAGTTTGTCATGGACAACGCCTATGCCGGCAGCCTGAAGAACGTGAGCACGCAACCCGAAGGCGCGCCCCAGGAAGGCGTTCCCCTGGGGAGGCAGAAGCTGGGGACCATGTTGTCCGGCGATGCGGAGGCGGACTTGGAACTTGTCCGCGTTTCCGATCCGAGCGCGGGAAAGATTTGGCTCATCTCTTCCGACACCCTGGCCAAGGTCCCTGAACTCTACGATCAGGTCGGGGCGCGGCAGGTAGAAAACCGTTTGCCCGCGTGGGTGGTGACGCATCAGTTGGCGGGCATGCCACTGTGGCAATGGCTGGCTCTGGTGCTGATGATTCCAGTGGCAGCGGCGGCCGGCTGGCTGCTCTTGGTGGTACTGCAAATTCCCATGCGCTGGTGGGCGCGGAGACAGGGCCACGCCGAACTGGCATCGCGATCGGTTTCCGGGCCAGCATGGCTGCTCGCCGGTACGATCATTCACCGGATACTGGAACGCTACCTCGGCATGCCACTGCTGCAGCGGCACTACTATTTCCAGTTGGTTGAGGTTGCGGGCATTATCGGCGCCAACTGGATTCTCTGGCGCGTGATTCGTTGGTTCTTGCAGCGCGTACGCAACCGGGCTCTCGCCCGCGGCCACTCGGGCACCGGCTCGCTGATGTTGTTGGGCGAGCGCATCATCAAAGTGCTGGTCGTTGTCATGGCCATATTTTTTGTCCTGAGCGTGCTGGGCTTCAATATGAGCACTGCGCTGGCAGGCGTCGGCATTGGCACCCTGGCCGTCGGCTTCGGCGCGCAGAAGACCATCGAAAATTTATTTGGCGGCGTTTCAGTATTGGGCGATGAAGTGATTCGCGTGGGGGATGTTTGTAAGTTCGGCGACCGCACGGGGACGGTCGAGGATATCGGCCTGCGCTCCACTCGAGTGCGCACGGAAGAGAGGACGCTGTTGGCTATTCCTAATGGCACTGTGGCGACCATCAACGTCGAGAACCTGAGCCGGCGCGATAAGATGCTTTTCAAGACTGTTCTCGGTCTTCACCTCGACACCTCATCCGATCAACTCCGCTCCGTGCTTTCCGAAATCCGCCGGGTGTTAAGCAGCAATCCCAAGATCGAGAGCAATACGGTTCGAGTGCGGCTTATTGAACTCGCCTCCAGCGCCCTTAATGTGGAACTGGCTTGTTACATATTGACGCAGGATTTCAACGAATTTGCCGCCGTCCGGGAAGACGTGCTGCTGCAGATCGTGAATTTGGTGGAAGACTCCGGAACCAGCCTCGCGTCCCCCTCGCAGAAGCTCTATTTGAATCAGGGCTCGGGACTCGACAAAGACAAGACCAGGGCTGCCCTCCAACAAATAACCGATTCAAGCCCAGGCAAGCATTCCCCTTCCACGCCTGCCGGCAACCAGAATCAAGATACTGAAAAGAACGTGGAGAAAAAATGATTAGGACTCTGCGTGCCAGCGCTGCGTTAACCAGGCCATGAACCGGTGTGTCGGATAGTAGACGGCGCCGGGAACAATGATCAGGTAAGCCAACAGATACAAGAACCCCGGAACGACGTGCTGTTCGCGAAAGAAAAGCCCGCGGGCCCAGTTCACATCGTACTGCGGGCGCCAGAAATAGTTAATCGGAATCACGATCCACGCAGTCAGTGTCTGGTACTTCCAACCTCGAGGGTCGTAGCCTAAACGCCAAATCGCCCACAGCAGCAATGGCGGGGTGATCACGTGAAACAGACTCAGCAATCGAATGGGCAGCGGAACGTGTGGATCGAACATATACTCCGTGCCACCAATGACGTGCCGCCCGCTTACTAGAACCCCCGCAAAATCGATGGTGAATAGAGTCTGAAAAAGCAGTAGTCCGCTTGCCTGCCAGGAGAATACCAGCGGACATTCCAGCCACAAACCCGCAGCGATAAAGAGATTGCCGAGATCGCAGAAGAAGAGAAAATTCTGCAGCCCGTACTGTCGCCAATACAAAGGTATCCACGCGATCACGCACGCTGTCCATAGCAACTTGATCGATAGCGGGATGCGCATGACACGGTATTGTATGCGCGGAACAGTGGGGCTGGCGGAAGCCCGGGAAGTCCCGTCTGGCAAGCCAAAGCGGCCTGGTCGCAATTACCACCGTAACTTGATGGAGCTTACGGGTGTACCTACGATGAACTCAATATGGGTTACCAAGCGCTCCTCTTTTGTCCCGATGAGAAGACGGCTCGCACCGTAACACAGGTTCTCAGCGAGTTGGACTTTGAAGTGGTTTCCTGTACCGAACCCTTCGCCGCAGTGAAGAAATTGATGGGCGAACATTTCGATGCCGTCGTCGTGGATTGCGACAACGAGCAGAATGCCACGCTCCTCTTCAAGAGTGCGCACAACGCTCCGAACAACCAATCGGCGCTGGCGGTGGCGGTCGTCGAAGGACAAGCAGGAGTGGCGAAGGCTTTTCGTATTGGGGCAAACCTGGTTCTCACCAAGCCGATTAATGTTGAGCAGGCGAAGGGCACGTTACGCGTTGCGCGAGGACTGTTGCGCAAGAACGAAAGTGTAAAACCCGCAACGACTGCAACCGCAAAGCCTGCGACTTCCGCACCACCACCACCTGCCCGGCCAGCTCATGTAATGCCCACTTCGCGGCCGCCGGCACCGATCGCACCTCTGGCAACGACGAGTGTTCCAGCGCCGAAGAGGACCCCGCATACGAACTTTGTCGCTTCCGCTTCTAGCGGGATCACCGAGACTTCTGAATCTACAGATTCAGCGAATGCAGTTCCAAAGCAGATTGATTCGCCATTGATCACGACGTCAAAGACACAAACGGTCTCCGCAAAGATCGCGCCGCATGCGGCCGCTGAGGCTGCGCCAGAGATAACATTCAGCAAGACTGAAGCCACAGCGCCGTCGAGTTCAGGGTTTTCAGTAGCAACATCTGCGGGTTCCGCTAGCGCGGCGGCTCCGGCGCGAAAGGCAAAGCCAAGCATCTCTACCACGGACAAACCTTCGACGGCAATTTCGGAGGCCGAGAATCGAGTTGAGAAAGGTGCGGCCAGCGCGAGCGGTTCTCCAGTCGAGGAGACTGCTTCCCCTGCGCCTTCGTTTACCTTCGGCGATGGGGTCGAGAGCGGCACAAAATCCGCGGGCGGTAGAAGCAAGAAGGCTTTGGTGGCAGTGGCTGCGGTTGTGCTGATTGCGGTAGGCGGTTATGCCGCATGGATACAGTTTGGACCTTCGAACCGGGCGGTGAGCGCGCCCGCGGCAGTTGCAGCGCGGCCCGTGACAAATTCTGCCGCGGTTCCGCAAGCGACGCTGGGCACGACGGTCTCGCCCTCTTCCGATGTGACGTCTCCTGCGTCGGTTCCGTCTTCTGACACATCGATTCCGAGTTCTACAGCCGCTCAACTAGCGGGGAAGACGAAGGCTTCGGCCACTACCCAAACAATTGCCGGCGCAAACAACGTGCAAGCACACCAGAGCAAAGCTAACTCTGGAGTGGACTCGTCCACACCTGAGGAGGCCGCTGTGGCAGAGAAGGCTCCGTCAGCGGGGACACAGCCCATTGTGATCAAGAAGGGCCTTGTGCAACGTGGGACGGGAAGCTCTGCGGCATCGAACGATGCGCCAGCGCCGAGCATTGCCAGTATTGCTCCAGCGGGAAACGGCGGGCTTCCGAATTTGATGAACGGCGCGAGCGGCGCGCCGACTCCGGTGCTGCAGACGATGAGCGTTTCGCAGGGAGTTTCGCAGGGACTGGTGATCAAGAAGACCTCACCTTCGTATCCAGCGAACGCCTTGCGCATGCGGATTGAAGGGTCCGTGCAACTGCTGGCGACGATCTCCAAGACGGGCGACATTTCCGCGGTGAAAGTTCTCAGTGGAGATCAGACTCTGGCGCGGGCCGCAGTTGATGCGGTGAAGCAGTGGAAGTACAAACCTTATCTGCTCGACGGTTCTCCGGTCGAGATCCAGACGCAGGTCACGGTCAACTTCAAGCTGCCGCGATAGGCTTAGAGCAATTCCCAGCGTCGACGTGCGGAGATTGCTGATTGAAAAACCTCTCGCTCTCGGTCCTGCCTGCTGAGGCTACCTATAAATCTAAGCCTGTGGATTTCTGCTTGTAATACTTGCGTCTCGTCGCTTCAAGCGCAGGGGCGAGGCGCGCGATTTTCATTAATTTTCGGGGGTACCCCCCCTCCTCCCTCCCCTGGAAAGTCTTGCCGGGCGCGGGGTTCACAAGAAGTGCTTGCAAAATCTAGATGGCAAAGAGCTTAGAGGTCAAAATCTAGAGAATAAGGGACTTATGTCGACTTGACCCGCGAGGCTACACTGGCATCGCTTAGCGATGATGGACTGATTTTTATTGCATCACAAGGTTAGATGTCACACGTGGTTGTGGATCCTGTGAGGAGGGGACCCCCTTGCACGAACACAAACCAGTGGCGCCTCCGAACCTGCGCCAGCACCTGTAGAAAAACATCGCGATTCTGCGGCCGTCCGAGTAGAGCGCGACGCTGGTAACAGCTTGTGGTGATGAAGTGAAGATATCCGGCGCCGTAGTAGCGGTTGCAGCCGTGTGGGCACAGGGGTTTGTAACATTCATGTCCGCTGCTTCGCTCTGACGAGTGAACATGGACTCGAAGTACGCGGTGCCCACCCGTCGAAGACCGCGACAGGTGGGGGCAGCCTCAGTCGTGACAATCCATGGAACCATCGGGAAGCAAGGGTGGGCCAGCCCCCCGTTTTGTCGGCCCCGGGAAAGAAATAAGCCTGCTTGTTCTGCCCCGCAGTTCCTAGCAACGAAATAGACCGCCCGCCATGAAACGTTTTTGTTCTCACATCACCATTACTCGTCAGGCTTCACACACTATCGAGGAGTGTTAACATGAAGTGTAGAACGATTGCAGTAGCGTTTGTCGCAGTAGCAGTTCTTTCGATGTGCAGTTTCCCGGGTGTTGCCGCGGCCCAGAGCAACTCCGACCCGGTCCGCGCAATGTACCAAAAATCCGCTACCGTCCCAACCAACATACCGGGAATATTCAGGTTCCCGGATGCGCCAGCCGGTTTCGATCCCGTAGCCGCGTCGGACCTAGAGCTAGCCGCTTATGGGTTCCCGCCCCATCCGGATGCGGAGGCCGATCCGAGCGGTTATGCAAGATGGGCTCACGCCATGAAAATGGCCAGGAATCGCTGGCATGGTGATCTGAAACCAACGGGCATTTACCACGGCTCGGGGAGAGATGCCAAGGTGCTGGCATCCCAAACCACGAATAAACCGGGGTCCGCCAGTTACTCCAACTGGAGCGGCGTCATACTCACCAACACGCTAACCAAATACAGCACGAAAACCTCTTTTTACTATGTGATGTCGTACTGGAATGTGCCGTTCGCTCAGCAGGCATTCGACGGTGATGGAGGCAACGTCTGCGACGGTTTGACCGACTACGTCTCGGTGTGGAACGGTATCGATGGTTCGGGGATTGCAAAGGCCGGCAACGGCGACGTGCTGCAAGCTGGTACCGACTCAGCCGTGCGATGTGTCGACGGTACCACTACTTATTACACACCGATAGCATGGATCGAATGGTTCCCGGCTGGCGCCATCGGTGAATTTGACGTGGCGAACGGTGATGACATGTTCGTCGAGACGGTTGAGACGAGTTCCACGACCGGCTTCCTTATTGTCGAAGACCTAACCACGCAGATCTATGACCTTATTGGCATTTCTGCCCCTTCGGGAACGGAACTGGTAGGGAGCAGCGCCGAGTGGATCGTGGAGCAGCCGTGCTGCGAGAAGGGCGGCTACAACGGCTACTATGACCTGGCGAACTACGTCATGGACTTTACGTTTGGCGGCGAGGCTTACAACAACAACGATCAGGTTTTTTACGCGGGCAGCCAGGCAACCAGCACATATTTAGGAACGCTGTACGATGGCAGCACGGCCATCTCGTATCCTGTAGCCGGCACGGCAGGAACCGAAGGTAACCAAGGCATCACTTTCTTCGATGAGGGTTGCGCGGCGAATGGCGGATGCAGCAACTAGCTCTAGAGAATTTAAGAGTCACCTGATCGAACAAGGGGCATCTTGCGGCGGTTGTAATGCAAGGCGCCCCTGTTTTTTGTTCAGCTGGGAACTTCGCCTCGTCCATCGCCTCATTCACAAGGCTGCCTGTGCAAACGCGGCCATTATTGCTTCTTCTCCAAGGGGTGTGCAAGCGTAGCGGTTGGAGTAGCCAGGTGCGAATAGACGGAATGATGACTTCTGAAAGATTCAGACTTTAGACAAGGGCCAACTATTCGTGCTGAAGAACTTCGTCGATGACGGCTTTGCCGCCTTTGTCCACGGTGATGACCTTGTGAATGGGCGCATAGCCGGTGAGCGTGATGTCGACGACATAGTTGCCGGGGTCGAGCACGAAATCAACGGGCGAGCCTTTATCCAGCATGTGCTGGTTGACAGCCACTTGGGCTCCCTTGGGCTGGGTCTTGACGCTGACCGTACCCATGCCCTGCGCTTCCTTGCCACCAAATAGTTTTTTCATTTTGCCCACGGTCTTGATGTCATCGACGTTGCCCAGCGAGCGCAGAGTGGGCGAGAAGCTGACGGTCTGGGCGAGGACGAACTGCGCGCTGGTGGTCTCGTCGATGAATCCAGCTTTGCGCACGAGCACGACGTGCTGACCTTTATCCACGGAGACTTGCGCGGGAGTGAGCTTGCCGGTATCTCTGCCATCGACATAGACATTGGCGCCGACGGGCGTGCTGGTAACCGAAAGCGTGGCCATAAGCTGCACGAGATGGGTCACGACAAATGACTTGCTGCCAGAAGCAACGTCGACGGTACGAGTGTCGGTAGAGTACCCTGGCTTGCTGACGGTAACGCTGTGCTGGCCGGGGTTGAGTCCCGACAGAGTGAACGGTGTAACCCATGAGGGATCTGTTTTCCCGTCGAGCTGGACTTGCGCTCCCTGTGGAGTGGAGTCAATGGCCATTTGTCCGGGGACGACGACGGGAGCGATCGGCGCAGCTGATTTCTTCTTTGAGTTCCTGCCTCTCGTCGCAGCGGCAGCCACGTGAGTGGGCGCTGGCTGAGATTCCTCCACGGACTCCGCAGGTTGAGTTTGGGCGGGCACGCTGC
>Ga0116124_1000779_pt1 | contig 27135 bp, 21 predicted proteins | sample June2015DPH_13_1_2_FD_89728 | JGI IMG/M metagenome (GOLD analysis project Ga0116124, IMG submission 89728) | Peatland microbial communities from SPRUCE experiment site at the Marcell Experimental Forest, Minnesota, USA - June2015DPH_13_150 | ecosystem: Environmental > Terrestrial > Soil >... | reverse complement strand
ATGGCCAAGGAAAAATTTGATCGTTCGAAGCCGCACATGAACGTGGGGACGATTGGGCACATTGATCACGGCAAGACGACGTTGACGGCGGCGATCACGAAGGTGCTGGCGAAGGGGAACCCCAAGGTGAAGTTCCGGGCGTTTGATTCGATTGACAACGCGCCGGAGGAGAAGGCGCGGGGGATCACGATTGCGATTGCGCACGTGGAATACGAGACGAAGAACCGGCACTATGCGCACGTGGATTGCCCGGGGCACGCGGACTACATCAAGAACATGATCACGGGCGCGGCGCAGATGGACGGGGCGATTCTGGTGGTGGCGGCGACGGACGGGCCGATGCCGCAGACGCGGGAGCACGTGCTTTTGGCGCGGCAGGTGAACGTGCCGTACATCGTGGTGTACATGAACAAGTGTGATGCGGTGGAGGACACGGAGCTTCTGGATCTGGTGGAAATGGAAGTACGGGAGTTGCTGTCGAAGTACCAATTTCCGGGGGACAAGATTCCGGTGGTGCGGGGCTCGGCGCTGAAGGCTTTGGAAGGGGACGCGAATGGGGAGAAGTCGATTCACGAATTGATGGAGGCGGTGGACAGCTACATTCCGATGCCGCCGCGGGAAATCGACAAGCCGTTTCTGATGCCGGTGGAAGATATTTTCTCGATCTCGGGGCGCGGGACGGTGGTGACGGGACGGGTGGAGCGGGGCAAGGTGAAGGTGCAGGAAGAGATCGAGATTGTGGGGCTGCGACCGGAGCCGTTCAAGCGGGTGGTGACGGGCGTGGAGATGTTCAAGAAGCTTTTGGATGAAGGGCAGGCGGGGGACAACATTGGGGTGCTGCTGCGGGGGACGGAGAAGGACGAGGTGGAGCGGGGCATGGTGCTGGCGAAGCCGGGGTCGATCACGCCGCACACGAAGTTCAAGGCCTCGGTGTACATTTTGACGAAGGAAGAAGGCGGGCGGCACACGCCGTTCTTCAAGGGCTACCGGCCGCAGTTTTACTTCCGCACCACGGACGTGACGGGAGTGGCGGAGTTGCCGGCGGGGACGGAGATGGTGATGCCGGGGGATAACGTGAACCTGGAGATCGAATTGATCACGCCCATCGCCATGGAGATAGGGCTGCGCTTCGCCATCCGCGAGGGCGGCCACACCGTCGGCGCCGGTACGGTCACGGAAATCTTGGCGTAAGGCACTCAGCGACCAGCGGGACTTATGCGGAGTGCTGAACGCTAAAGGCTCGGAGAGCGATGCGCGAAATCATTACCTTGCAGTGCGGTGATTGCAAGAACCGCAACTATACATCGACGAAGAACAAGAAGAAGAACCAGGACCGGCTGCAGATCAAGAAGTTCTGCCGAACCTGCCGGCACCATACGGTCCACAAGGAAGTGAAGTAGGCAGTCGGCAGAAGGCAGTAGGCAGCAAGAGGTCAACGAGGGCGGGAGTTCAAGGTTCGCTGCTTACCGCCTACTGCGTACTGGCGACTGGCTTTATAGGGGCGTCAGATTAACGGCTAATCTGCCGGTCTCCAAAACCGGTCATGGGGGTTCAAGTCCCTCCGCCCCTGCCAGATTCCAGGGTGTGAGGATTATGTCCGGCGAGCGAAAAAACGCTTGCCCGGAGCGGGAGCGACATGGGTGACGAAGTCAGTATCCATAAGAACGCCTGGGCGCAGTTCCGGCAGTATGTTTCAGACGTGCGCGTTGAAATGAAGCGCGTGACCTGGCCGGGGAAGCAGGAGATTTATGGCACTACGGTCATGGTGATTCTGACGACGTTTCTCTTTGGGATCTATTTTTGGATATGCGATCAGGCTTTCTCGCGCGCCGTGGCGAGCGCGCTGAAGTTCTTCCTGCATCGCGGCTGACGCAAATTTCCCCCGAGCTGGGTGAGACTTTGACGGAACAAGATCTGAACACCGGAAAGACGAGCATGGCTAAATACTGGTACATCCTCCACACCTATTCCGGGTTTGAAAAGAAAGTGGCGGAGACTCTGAAGAGCCGCATTGACGCCGAGGGGCTCACCGGGCAGTTTGGGGAGATCATGGTTCCCACCGAGGACGTCATCGAAATGCGCCAGGGGAAGAAGGTTGTCACCCCCAAGCTGTTCTATCCGGGCTATGTGCTGGTCGAGATGGAGATGAACGACAACACCTGGCACATGGTGCGCTCCACTCCGCGCGTCACGGGATTCGTGGGTTCCGGGCAACGGCCCAGCCCTCTGAGCGCCGAGGAAGTTGACCGGATTGTTCACCGCGTGGTTGTGGCGTCCGAGCATCCCAAGCCCAAGCTCAAGTTCGATCGGGGCGAGAACGTGAAGATCCAAGATGGGCCTTTTAAGGATTTCAATGGCGTCGTGGACGAAATCAACGAAGATCGTTCCACTTTGCGAGTGATGGTGACGATTTTCGGGCGCCAGACGCCCGTGGAGTTGGATTTCTACCAGGTGGAAAAGATCTAGACGTGCGGGCGCAGGCAGAACTGCTGCCCAGACCAGGGACGCCGCAACGCGGCAGGTAAAGGTTAACAGTTATGGCAAAACGAGTCACCGCAATGGTCAAGCTTCAGATTCCCGCGGGAAAGGCAACCCCCGCGCCGCCCGTGGGGCCGGCCTTGGGCCAGCACGGTGTGAACATCATGGATTTCTGCAAAGCCTTCAACGCCAAGACCTCAGCGAAGGATCAGGAAGGCTTGATCATTCCCGTGGTCATCACGGTTTTTCACGACCGAACTTTCACCTTTGTGACCAAGACGCCTCCTGCCTCGGTGCTCTTGAAGCGCGCGGCGGGAGTGGCCAAGGGTTCGGGTGAGCCCAACCGTAACAAGGTAGGAAAGGTCACGGAAAAGCAGGTGGAGGAGATCGCCAAGTTGAAGCTGCCTGATCTGAATGCTCGAGGTTTGGCGGCAGCAGTTATGACAGTTAAAGGGACGGCGCGAAGCATGGGAATTGAAGTTGTCCCTTAAGACCAGGACCCGAAGCCGGAAGCTCGAAATCCGGGGGCAAGCCAGTTTCGATTTACGATGTGGAGAAATGGGAATGGCCAAAGTCGGAAAGAAATACGATGCGTCCGCCAAGCTGGTTGACAAGCCCGCTTACACCCTGGCCGATGCCATGCCGTTGGTCAAGAAGGCGGCATTCGCGAAGTTTGACGAAACCGTCGAACTCGCCATGCGCCTGGGAGTTGATCCCAAACACGCGGACCAGATGGTGCGCGGAACGGTGGTTCTGCCCCACGGGCTGGGGAAGTCCAAGCGGGTGATCGTGATCGCCTCGGGCGACAAGGTACGGGAAGGCCGGGAAGCGGGCGCCGACGAATCCGGCGGCGACGACCTGGTCCAGAGGATTCAGGGCGGCTGGATCGATTTTGACGCCGTCGTTGCCACACCCGACATGATGAAGTCGGTCGGCAGGTTGGGCAAGGTGCTGGGGCCGCGCGGGCTGATGCCAAACCCCAAGACGGGAACGGTCACGGTCGACGTAGCGCGCGCCGTCAAAGAAGTGAAGGCCGGAAAGGTGGAATTCCGCGTCGACAAGACCGGCATCATCCACTGCCCGGTGGGGAAGGTTTCCTTTGATGCCGGGAAGCTGGCTGAAAACGCCGGCGCGTTGATTTCCAGCATTATCAAGGCCAAGCCCGCCTCGGCCAAGGGCAAGTACGTTCGAAGCATTGTGATTTCCTCCACCATGGGGCCGGGGGTTCCGATCGATCCGGCTTCGGTGGAGACTGCCTAACAGAACTATAGACGTCATTGAGGAGTGCGCATGGATCGGGAAGAAAAGAAGAAAGAAGCAGAGTTGCTGCACGCGGAGCTGATGAAGGCGCGTGGGATCATCCTGGCGGGGTTCCAGGGGATTACCGTGGCCCAGGATTTTGAACTGCGCAAGAAAGTCGCCGGGGCGGGCGCCAGGTATAAGGTGGTGAAGAACAGCCTGATCGAACGCGCGGCACAGGGGACCGGAGTCGAGTCGGTTGCAGCGAACCTCGCCGGAATGACCTCGCTGGCACTCACGGAAACGGACCCCGTGGCGCTTGCCAAGGCCTTGACCGAATATGCCAAGACCAATCCGGTCCTGACCTTTAAGTCCGGCGTAGTGGAGGGAAGGGTTGTTTCCCTGAGGGACTTAAACGCACTTGCCACGCTTCCTTCCAAGGAACAGTTGTTTTCGAAGGTTCTTTTCATGATCAATTCGCCGGCGCAACGCGTGGCCTCGACACTGGCGGGAGTGGCCCGCAACCTTGCATTCATCATTCAACAGGCCGTCAAGGAAAAGAAATTCCAGGAGGCGTCCGGCAACTAACCGTCCGGGGCGCCGGGTCGTTCAGTTAGCCTTTAGCGGAGTTCGATTACTGAGGAGGAAAAAGACGCATGTCGGAACGAGTTGAGAAAATCGTCGAAGAAATTAAGGGCTTGTCTTTATTGGAGGCCGCGGATCTTGTCAAGCGGCTCGAAGAAGTCCTGGGTGTGTCTGCAGCCGCGGCTGCTCCCGTGGTTGTGGCGGGCGCGGCAGCAGGGGCCGCAGCGGGCGCTGCTCCCGTCGAGGAGCAGACGGAATTCACGGTTGTCCTGACCGCCGTGGGAGCCAACAAGATCAACGTCATCAAAGCCGTCCGCGAGGTCACCAGCCTCGGACTGAAGGAAGCCAAAGATCTGGTCGATGGCGCCCCTAAGGCTATCAAAGAGGCTATCTCCAAGGATGAGGCGGAGAGCATCCGGAAGAAGTTCACCGACGCTGGGGCTAGCGTAGAAGTGAAATAATCGTCCTCCCGCCAGGCCTCTAGGGAAGCAGCAGAATTGGCCACGGCTCTTCCCTGAGCAGTTCGCCTGGTGGCAAGGCCCTCACTCGCAAGTGGCACGGATGATCCCATGGACTGCTGGGCCAGCGGTGGGACTTGGTTACATCCCCACCGGCTAAGTGTGCATCCATAGTGGTAAGGGCTCTGTGTCACCATTGTCCGAAAGACTTTTGAAACTTCAAGCAAGGAGCAAAAGGAATGCCTAACGGCGGGAACGGCGCTGTCCGTCAGCGCATTAATTTCTCCAAAATTCCGACCGTCATCAAGATCCCCAACCTGATTGAAGTGCAGCGGCGCTCGTACGAGCGCTTCCTACAGATGAACCTCCTGCCCTCGGAGCGAGAGGACGTAGGTTTGCAGGCGGTTTTCAACTCCGTGTTCCCGATCACGGACTTCCGCGGCATTGCACAACTGGACTTCGTGGATTACTCCATCGGCAACTGGGAATGTAAATGCGGAAGCCTGAAGGGGCTTCACCACTTGCGCAGCACCTGCAAGAACTGCGGGCACACGGTCATCACGGATCCCTTCAAGGTGGGCGACGTCCTCTGTACCAAGTGCGGAACATTCAACAAGAACGTGGTGACATTCTGCAATAAGTGCGGCGACCCGGTGGCCCTCCAGTTGAAATACGACGTGACGGAGTGCCAGGAACGCGGCATGACCTTTGCGGCCCCCCTTAAGGTTACCATTCGTCTCACCCTCTACGACAAAGACGCTGACACCGGCCACAAGAACATCCGCGACATCAAAGAGCAGGAAGTCTATTTCGGTGAGATTCCCTTGATGACCGAGAACGGTACCTTCATCGTCAACGGCACCGAACGCGTCATCGTCAGCCAACTGCACCGCTCTCCAGGTGTGTTCTTCGAGGCGAATTCCCAGAAGACGTACTTTCTGGGGAAGATTATTCCTTACCGCGGCTCCTGGGTGGAGTTCGAATACGACACGAAGAATCTTCTCTACGTGCGAATTGACCGGAAACGCAAGTTCCTGGCCACAATCTTCCTGCGGGCGCTGGGGTTGAAGAACGATTCCGAAATCCTCAAAGCCTTCTACCAGGTCGAGAATATACAGCTCAAGGAGCGCAAGCTCTTCCGGGAGGTGTCGGAGGGATTGGTCGGCAACAAGATTTCCAAGGACATTGACCACCCCCGCACGCATGAAACGATCGTGCACGCCGGAAGGAAGATTACCGCCGCACTCTTCAAAGAAATCCAAAAGGCGCGGCTTACGCACGTGGAAGTGGCTGCGCATGATCTGGAGGGGGCTTACGCCGCCGCCGACGTAGTCGACCCCGCTACGGGCGAGGTTCTGGCCGAATCCAACAAGGAAATCAGCTCCAGCGCCCTGAATTCCATCTTGGAGGCAGGCATTCCGGAACTGCCCGTGTTCGTCCCGGAACGTGCTGATGCCGGCGTGGTCATCAGCCAGACCCTGAACCGCGACACCCTGAAGACGTCTCAGGAAGCGCTGATCGAAATGTATCGCAAAATGCGGCCGGGCGACCCGCCGACGCTTGACACCGCCACCTCGCTGTTCAATGGAATGTTCTTCGATCCCCGCAAATACGATTTCTCCCGTGTCGGCAGGCTGAAATTCAATATCAAACTTGGTTACTACACCAAGCTCAAGAGCCGCCTCGACGAAAAGGCCACCGAATTTGAGATCGAAGACGCCCGCAACTTGCCGCAGGCCAATTTCTACATGGTTGTGGACGACGAGAAGATGTTTGTCGGCAAGCGGGAAGGGAACATTTGTTCGGAAGTCGTCCGTGCCTGCGAAGGCACCCTGGCCACCGATCACTCGGACCATTCGCCGGTGCAGTTGCCACTCGACAAGCGGACGCTCGAGCCAGAGGACTTCTATTCGGCCATCCGCTACCTGCTGAAGCTTAAGAAAAACCCCGGCGGGATTTACTCCGTCGATGACATCGACCACCTGGGGAATCGTCGCGTTCGTGCCGTCGGCGAACTGCTCGAGAACCAGTTCCGCCTGGGCCTGGTGCGCATGGAGCGGGCGATCAAGGAGAAGATGTCGGTTTACCAGGAGATGTCCACCGCCATGCCGCACGACCTTATCAATGCCAAACCCGTCATGGCGGCGATCCGTGAGTTCTTTGGTTCCTCACAACTCTCCCAGTTCATGGACCAGACGAACCCGCTCTCCGAGATTACGCATAAGCGGCGCCTTTCCGCTCTCGGACCCGGCGGACTTTCCCGTGAGCGAGCGGGCTTCGAAGTGCGCGACGTTCACCCCACGCACTACGGCCGCATCTGCCCGATCGAAACGCCGGAGGGTCCAAACATCGGCTTGATTTCTTCCCTTTCCTGCTACGCGCAGATTAACGAGTACGGATTCATCGAAAGCCCCTATCGCAAGGTTCGCGGCGGGCGCATCGTCGATTACGTCACCGTGACCCACGGAGGCGACGGTCCGTGGAAAGTGGGCGAGCACCTCGAATTGAGCCAGGTCGAAAAAACCAACGAAGAACTCCGCGAGAAGAAACGCAAGCTGGTGGAGAGCGAGCCTTACTCCTTCTACCAATCGGCCTGGGAAGAGGACCAGTACGTGATTGCGCAGGCCAATGTGGCTGTCGACGAGAAGGGCCGCATCATTCACGAACTGGTCAACGCGCGCCAGGCAGGCAACTTTGTGCTCAAGCGGCGCGATGAGATTGACTACATCGATGTCAGCCCGAAGCAGTTGGTCAGTGTGGCGGCTTCGCTAATCCCGTTTCTTGAAAACGACGACGCCAACCGTGCCCTGATGGGTTCCAACATGCAGCGGCAATCGGTTCCCCTGCTGCGTGCGCAGGCTCCCCTGATCGGCACGGGGATGGAAGAAGTCACGGCGCGCGATTCGGGCGCGGTGGTGATCTGCAAACGCAATGGGGTGGTTGATAGCGTGGACAGCGAGCGTATCATCGTGCGCGTCGAAGGCGATGGCCACAGCGGGCAACTTTCCCGCGAAGTGGGCGCCGACATTTACCAGCTCATCAAGTTCCGCCGCTCCAACCAGAACACCTGCATTAACCAAAAGCCCGTGGTCCACAGAGGACAGCGGGTTCATGCCGGGCAGGTCCTGGCGGACGGCCCCTGCACAGACCGCGGCGAGCTGGCCCTGGGCCGCAACATCTTGGTGGCTTTCATGCCCTGGCGCGGCTACAACTTTGAAGACGCCATCCTGGTCAGCGAGAAACTGGTGAAAGAGGATTCTTACACCTCGATCCACATCGAGGAATTCGAGATCGAATCCCGCGACACCAAGCTCGGGCCGGAAGAAATCACGCGGGACATCCCCAACGTCGCGGAATCTCTCCTGAAGGACTTGGATGAAAGCGGCGTCATCCGTATCGGCGCGTATGTGAAGCCGGGCGACATCCTGGTCGGAAAGGTCACGCCCAAGGGCGAGACGCAACTCACGCCCGAAGAGAAACTGTTACGGGCCATCTTTGGCGAAAAAGCCGGGGATGTTCGCGACGCTTCACTCACTTGCCCCCCTGGAATTGAAGGCATTGTTGTGGATGTGAAGATCTTCTCGCGTAAGGGGACGGATAAGGATGAGCGCGCGAAGTCCATCGAGGGCTCACAGGTGGGCCGTTTGGAGAAGAACCTGAACGACGAAATCCGCATCCTCCAGGACGAGCGTCTGAAACGCCTCTGCGTGTTGCTGGAGGGCGAAGAGCTACTCGCCGACCTGCACGACGAGAAAACCAACAAACGCCTGGTTACCAAGGGGACCAATCTTACTCGTGACGTCCTGGCGCGCATCTCCACGCGCAATCTGAAGCGGCTGAGGATCGCGAAGAAGGATCCAACCCTCCTCGAGAAAATCGATGAGATCGAAGAGATGACCTCGCGGCAGATCGACATTCTGCGAAAAATCACCGATGAAAAGATTCAGAAGTTGAAGAAAGGTGATGAGCTTCCGCCGGGAGTCATCAAGCTCGTCAAAGTCTATATCGCCATGAAGCGCAAGCTCTCCGTCGGCGATAAGATGGCGGGCCGGCACGGAAACAAGGGCGTCATCGCACGCATCCTGCCGGAAGAAGACATGCCCTATATGCCGGACGGCACTCCGGTGGAGGTGGTGCTGAATCCCCTGGGTGTCCCTTCGCGAATGAATGTGGGACAAATCCTGGAGACCCATCTCGGCTGGGCCTCGCGCGAACTCGGAAACAAGATTCGTCGCCTCTTCACTTCCGAGGCCCGCGCGGAACTGCTTCGCAAGGAGATCAAAGGTCTTTACCATAGCAGTCCCGTGGCCGCAGCCGTCGATAATCTGGATGACGAGCAGGTTCTCGATCTTGCCCGGTCGCTGACGGATGGAATCCCCTTCTCGACGCCGGTCTTCGACGGCGCGACCGAACACGAAATCAAGGACTACCTGGAAAAGGCGGGCCTGCCGCTTTCCGGAAAAATCAATCTCTTCGACGGTATGACCGGCGAGGCGTTCGAACAGCCCGTAACCGTCGGCTACATTTACATGCTCAAGCTTTCCCACCTGGTCGATGACAAGATCCACGCTCGCTCGATTGGTCCTTATTCTCTCATCACGCAGCAACCTCTCGGTGGGAAGGCCCAGTTTGGCGGCCAGCGGTTCGGAGAAATGGAAGTGTGGGCTCTGGAAGCTTACGGCGCGGCGTATATCCTGCAGGAACTCCTTACGGCGAAATCCGACGACGTCTATGGCCGCGCGAAGATCTACGAAGCCATCGTCAAAGGCGAGGCCGCCATCGAACCTGGTGTGCCGGAGTCGTTCAACGTGCTGGTGAGGGAGTTGCAAAGCCTCTGCCTCGACGTGGAACTGATCAAGAAGCCCAAGGAGCAGCTCGCGCCTGTGGGCGCTGAGTAACGTAGTAAGTTGCCGCCGGGCTGGGGCCTCGCCGCACAACGCGCGGGCCGCTCGGGGGCGCAGCTTTCAAGAATTTCTTCTCTCCTTCAAAGGAGGAAAACCTTGTTTCGCAGCAGCCCTTACGATCGAGTGAGTTTGATTGGTGAGTTCGATGCAATTCGCATCAGCCTGGCGTCGCCGGAAAAGATCCGGTCCTGGTCTCATGGGGAAGTGACCAAGCCGGAAACCATCAACTACCGCACCTTCAAGCCGGAACGCGATGGCCTGTTTTGCGCCCGCATTTTTGGACCGGTGACCGACTGGGAATGCTTGTGCGGCAAGTACAAACGCATGAAGCATCGCGGCGTGATCTGCGACAAGTGTGGTGTCGAGGTGACGCTTTCCAAAGTCCGCCGCGAGCGCATGGGGCATATCGAGCTGGCATCTCCCTGTTCGCATGTTTGGTTCTTCAAGGGTCTCCCCAGCCGTATCGGCCACCTGCTGGATATCTCGCTCCGGGATCTCGAGCGCATCCTCTACTTCGAGAACTATGTAATCGTCGACCCGGGTGAGGCGCCGGTGAAAGAGAAGGAATTGCTCACGGAAGAGCGCTACCGGCAGTTGCAGCAGGAATTCCCCGGCAAATTCCGTGCGGGGATGGGAGCCGAGGCTATTAAGGAACTCCTGAAGCAGGTTGATATCGAGCCCCTGGCGGAAGAGCTGCGGGGAAAGATGAAAAACGACCCCTCGCAACAGAAGCGGGTCAAGTATGCCAAGCGGTTAAAGGTGCTCGAGGCGTTCCGCAGGTCGGGGAACAAACCGGAATGGATGATTCTGGATGTCATCCCGGTGATTCCGCCGGAACTTCGCCCACTCGTTCCTCTGGATGGCGGCCGTTTTGCGACTTCCGATCTGAATGACCTCTACCGCCGCGTCATCAATCGCAACAACCGGCTCAAGAAGTTGATCGAGCTGCACGCCCCGGACGTGATCGTCCGCAACGAGAAGCGCATGCTACAGGAAGCGGTGGACGCGTTGTTTGACAACGGCCGCCGGGGGCGGGTGCTGCGGGGCGCCAATAATCGCCCGCTCAAGTCCCTCTCCGATACCCTCAAAGGCAAGCAGGGACGCTTCCGCCAGAACCTTTTGGGAAAGCGTGTGGATTACTCCGGACGTTCCGTGATTGTAGTGGGGCCGGAGCAGAAATTGCATCAATGCGGACTGCCCAAGAAGATGGCTTTGGAACTTTTCAAGCCCTTCATTTACCACCGGCTGGAGCAGGAGGGCCATTGCACAACCATCAAGGCCGCGAAAGAGATGGTGGAACGTCAGGAATCCGTCGTCTGGGACATTCTTGAGGAAGTCATCAAGGACCACCCGGTGCTCCTGAACCGTGCCCCTACGCTGCACCGATTGGGCATCCAGGCCTTCGAGCCGGTCCTCGTCGAGGGCAAGGCCATCAAGATTCACCCGCTGGTTTGCACGGCGTTCAACGCTGACTTCGACGGCGACCAGATGGCGGTGCACATCCCGCTTTCACCGGAAGCCCAAATCGAGGCTTCGGTTCTGATGTTGTCTTCGCACAACATCCTCTCGCCGGCCAATGGGCAGCCCCTCGCTGTTCCCACCCAGGACATCGTCCTGGGCGTCTATTACCTGACCAAAGACAAGCGCGGAGCCAAAGGGGATGGCCGGGCTTTCGCGAATTCGGAAGATGTTCTGCTGGCTCTGGAAGCAGGTGAAGTTGAAACGCTGAGCCCGATTCGTTTGCGTTATACCGGGCGAGTCATCGACTTGACCACGGCTTACGATGACCAGGACGTGCTGCACACGGAACCCCTCACGGTCAAGAATCAGTTTGTCAACACCACAGTGGGCCGGGTGATCTTTAATGACCATCTGCCGAAGGATGTCACGACGGGGCAAGCCTTGATGCCCTTTGTGAACGGTTTGCTCCGGAAGAAAGGGCTGGGCGCGCTGGTGAACTACTGCTACTTGCGCTTTGGCCTCGAAACCACGGTCGAGATGCTGGACGAGATCAAAACCCTCGGTTTCCTGTATGCGACCAAAGCGGGAATCTCGATTGGAATTGATGACCTCGTGGTGCCGCTCAACAAGGCCACCCTGGTTAACGCGGCTGAAAAGGAAGTGATCGAAGTTGAGAAGCAGTACCAGGAAGGCGCCATCACTCACGGCGAACGCTACAACAAGGTCATCGCGATTTGGTCGAAGGTCACCGATGACGTGGCAAACGACATGGTCAAGACGATGGAAGCCCAGGACAAGTCCGGCCAGCTCAACCCCATTTACATCATGGCTGACTCTGGAGCGCGCGGATCAAAGCAGCAAATCCGCCAACTCTCCGGCATGCGCGGCCTGATGGCCAAGCCTTCCGGTGAGATCATTGAAACGCCCATTACCGCGAATTTCCGCGAGGGCTTGAACGTGTTGCAGTACTTCATCTCGACCCACGGCGCGCGCAAAGGCCTGGCCGACACCGCCCTCAAAACGGCAGACTCCGGCTATCTGACCCGCCGCTTGGTGGACGTGGCACAGGATGTGATTATCTCTGAGTTCGACTGCGGGACCCTGGACGGGATTGAAGTGATGCCTATCGTCGAGGGCGGGGAAGTGGTTGAACCACTCCGTGACCGCATCGTAGGCCGTGTTTCTCTCGAGCAGATAAGGGATTACGAAAGCAACATCATTGTTGATGTCAACCAGGAAATTAATGAGGACCTGGCCTCGCAGATCCAGGCAGCGGGTATTGAAAAAGTGCGGATCCGCTCGGTGCTCACCTGCGAATCACGGCGAGGCGTGTGCGTGCGATGCTACGGACGCAACCTGGCAACCGGCCGGGTGGTGGAAATGGGCGAGGCCGTGGGCGTGATCGCGGCTCAGTCCATCGGCGAACCGGGTACGCAGCTCACCATGCGGACCTTCCACATCGGCGGCACCGCCCGTATCACCGAGGAGAGCACCCTGGAGGCAAAGAACAACGGCTTTTTGAAGTACTACAGTGTGCAGACCGTGACGAACCGGGAAGGCGCCCACGTCGTGATGAATCGCAACGGTGCGGTCGCCATCGTGGATGACAAGGGCCGTGAGCGCGAGCGGTATTCGGTGGTGTACGGAGCCCGCATCAAAGCGGCCGACGGGTCTCCGGTAAAAATGGGCGACAATGTCGTTGAGTGGGACCCGTACACCTTCTCCATCCTGACGGAGGTGAACGGCACGGTTCAGTATAAAGACCTCGAGACCGGCGTCACCCTGCAGGAGCAGGTGGATGAAGTAACTGGCTTGTCACAATGGGTGGTGAAAGAGGCGTCCGATGAAAAATACCAGCCGCAGCTCGTCATCCGCAACGATAAGGGGGCGGCAGCCAAAGGCACGAAGAAGTACCTGATGCCCTCCCGCGCGCACTTGATGGTCCAGGATGGCGATGAAGTGAGCGCTGGCGATGTTCTGGCCAAGATCCCGCGTGAAACCACCAAGACCAAGGACATCACGGGTGGTCTGCCGCGCGTGGTCGAGCTCTTTGAAGCGCGCAAGCCTCACGAGCCCGCGGTGATTACGGAAATCGACGGCACCGTGCGGTACGCCGACGTCGTCAAAGGCCAGCGCAAGATTCTGGTGGTTCCCGATAAGGGAGAAACCAAGGAGTACTTGCTGCCGCGCGGCGTGCATGTCTCCGTACAAGAAGCCGAACGAGTTCGCGCCGGCGAGCCGCTTATGGACGGCCCGCGCAACCCGCACGATATCCTCGCGGTCCTCGGCGAGAAAGAATTGCAGAAATATCTCGTCGATGAAATCCAGGAAGTCTACCGGTTGCAGGGCGTCAACATTAACGACAAACACATCGAAGTCATCGTGCGCCAGATGATGCGCTGGGTGAAAGTTGAAGAAGTGGGCGATACAGAGTTTCTCCTCGACGAACAGGTCGACAAGTTCAAGTTCCGCGAGGAGAATGAGCGGACCAAAGTGAAGAGTGGGAAAGCCGCTACGGGCCGGCCTTTGCTGCTGGGAATTACCAAGGCATCACTGGCCACCGATTCCTTCATCTCGGCCGCGTCGTTCCAGGAAACCACCCGCGTCCTCACGGAAGCCTCCATCCGCGGGTCTGTTGACCACCTGCGGGGCCTGAAGGAAAACGTCATCATGGGCCGCTTGATTCCGGCCGGTACGGGCCTGGAATACTACCGGAATTTCAAGTTGCTCACCGAAGCTGAGCCGGCGCAGCCGGAAGCGGGAGCTGCTCCCCCTCCCACGGAGCCCGTTATCCCCACCGCGCCGAGCGTGGCCACCGAACTGGCCGACGAGGACGAGGCGAGGACACAGTAAGGAAGCTATAAGCTATCAGCGGTCAGCTTTCAGCAAATGCAGCGTGTTTTGGCTGATGGCTGACTGCTGAAAGCTCGATATGCTTTTTAACTGCTGGAAATGCGGCGTGAAGGTTGAATACCCCTCAGGGAGCCGCGTGCTTCGTGTGGATACCTGCCCCCGGTGCGATTCCCACCTGCACTGCTGCCGTAATTGCCAATTCCACGATCCCGCAAAACACCAACAGTGCGCGGAAACTCAAGCCAAATGGGTCCGCGATAAAGAATCCGCGAATTATTGCGACTACTTCCAACCCAACCCCATCCTGATGGCCTGCCGCGGCGGTCCCTCCGACGCCGGCGACACGAAGAATAAGTTCGACTCACTTTTCAAGGTCTGATGCGCGGTAGAGCTACGACCCCGCGAGAAGAATTTCGCTGAGGTTTGGCCGTGCCTCAAGGTGCGAAAACGTGTCCTTCCAGGGGGCTACACCGTGTTGGAGGGGTCGATCAAATACACCTTCACGTCCCCTCTGGTGCCGGGACCCTTACTCTTTGCAGTCCAGGTGATAAAGTCCGACTTGCTAACGTCAACCAATATTGAATCCGCCGGCTTGTTCGAACGCGTGGGCGACTTGCAGCAGGCGCGACTCGTCGAAGTGTTTGGCGAGGATTTGCATGCCTACGGGTAGGTGCGGTTCACTCGAGGTCTTGCCGCAGGGGACCGAGATCCCGGGAATGCCGGCCAGGCTGGCGGTGACGGTGTAGATATCGGCGAGGTACATCTGGAGGGGGTCATCCACGCGTTCACCGAGCTTGAAGGGAGGAATCGGTGAAGTGGGCGTAACAATGACGTCGACTTCGTCAAAAGCCTCGACGAAATCACGTGTAATGAGAGTTCGCACTTTCTGAGCCTTTAGGTAGTAAGCATCATAATACCCGGAACTTAAAGCATAGGTACCCAGCATGATACGCCGTTTGACTTCTGTACCGAAACCGCGGTCGCGAGTTTTCCTGTACATGTCCTGCAAATCCTCGTGCTGGGGGGCGCGGAATCCGTAGCGGACGCCATCGTAGCGAGCGAGGTTGGAACTGGCCTCAGCGGTGCAAATGATGTAATAGCATCCGATGGCATAGTCCGTGTGCGGCAGGCTGATGGGAACGATACTGCAACCCAGCCTGCTGAACAGGTCGATGCCCTTCTGGATGTTGTCACCGATGTCGGGGCTCAATCCCTTGAGGTACTCATCCGGAACTCCGACGCGCGTTCCCCTGACATCGCCGGCAAGTGCGCTGTCGTAATTGCCTACGGGCACGGGCGCAGAGGTTGAATCCATGGTGTCGTGGCCGGCGATGGTTTCAAGCACCAAGGCCACGTCGCGCACGGAGCGTCCAAACGGCCCGATGTGGTCGAGAGAGGATGCAAAAGCCACCAGACCGTACCGCGAAACTCTCCCGTAAGTCCCCATCATCCCGACAATATCGCAGAACGCCGCCGGCTGGCGGATGGAGCCGCCAGTATCCGAACCCAGCGCCACAGTGGCGAGCTGCGCGGCGACGGCCGCTGCGGAACCGCCGCTGGAGCCTCCGGGCACGCGATCCAGATCGTGTGGGTTGTGGGTGGGATGGAAACCGGAGTTTTCCGTGGAAGATCCCATGGCGAATTCGTCGCAATTCGTCTTGCCCAAAACGACCGCGCCAGCGGCTTCGAGCCTTTGGACTGCCGTGGCGTCGTAAGGAGCGACAAAATTCTCCAGGATTCGCGAGGCGCAGGTGGTGCGGAGACCCCGCGTCAGGATGACGTCCTTGACGGCGACGGGTACGCCGGCAAGAGGCGCAAGCGGTTCGCCCGCAGCGATCTTCTCATCCACCCTCTGCGCCTGCGCGAGCGCGCGCTCGGGGCACACGCTGAGGTAGGCGCGGACTTCCTTGTCCTTCTGTTCGATGCGCGCCAGGTGGGCCCTAGCAATTTCGACGGCGGTCGCCCGCCGGCTCCTCAATAGTTCTTGAATCCGGCTTATGGTCAGAGCAGTCAAGTCCATCTTAGATAGCTCGACAAAGGCTGGCGGGGCAGGGGCAACCCGGCTTGGCTTAGCGGTTCAAGGTGCACGGTGCGGAGCATCCGAGGCGGTTTATTCCTCGCGCTCAATCACGCGCGGCACCTTGAAACTCCCTGCGCCCTGCTCGGGCGCGTTTGCCAGCGCTTCCTCCTGCACAAGAGTCTTGCGCGGTGCGTCCGCGCGCAACAAACGGTCCTGGGAACCTGGATAGGTGACCTGCGCCATGGGTTCGATTTGCAAGGTGTCCAGTTCGTTCAGCTTCTCGACGTGCTGCAAGATCGAATCAAGTTGTGGCAGGAATGTCTTTACCTCTTCCTCAGTGAGTTCCAGGTGCGCGAGGTCGGCGACGTAGCGGACGTCCTTTTCAGTCAATGCCATGGGGCTACCTATCTCCGTTGGCGTGCAAAGTACTTGCCATAAGAACTTGCGAACACCTGGGCAACCTCGGGGTCGCGGATTGAAGTAGTGTCCACTAGCGCGTCCTCAGAAGTCGGGGGGGGCGACGTAGTTCCACGTGACTGACCCTTGCGCGGAAGCAAGTCGAGTCGGGCCACATTCTTGATTCGTAGCTTCCGCACGGCCGGCTGACCCAGGAAACTGTTTATCTCCGCACGAATCTCCTCTGTCATCTGTCGGAGCTGCCTACCCCACGTGGCGCTGTCCGTGCTGAGCGTCAGGACGCCGGATTCAAAGGCCGCTGGCTGAGAACGCTGCGCTATGGGCTTGCCCGCGATGCGGGGCCACAGAGGAATCAGGATTTCAAGCAAGTGCGGCTCCGCGCGGCGGATCTGCTTTCTGAACACAGACGATAAGAGCTTGCCGATTTCCTGCACGTTTGGTGTTCCCTGCGTGGGCTCTCGGACCCGAAGGAATACCACAGTCTAGCACATTGCGCTGGGACGGGGAAACCGCTTGAGCGGGACGCTTTACCCCTCTATAATGCCACGCTCATGAAGTTGATACTGGCCTCGAATTCGCCGCGGCGAAAGGAGCTGCTTCGAAACGCGGGCTTCGACTTCGAGGTGCGTCCCAGCAGAGTCGAAGAAGGGCAGCCAAGCCCCGGCGAGATGGCTGAGGAGTTCGCCCGGCGCAACGCCCGCGCCAAAGCGCTTAGCGTGGCCGTGAATCTCCCCGCGGGTAATCTGGTACTGGGCGCTGATACAGTTGTTACCATCAACGGCTTGATCCTTGGAAAGCCCCGCGGGCCCTACGACGCCACCCGGATGCTCCGTTTGCTTTCCGGCCAGACGCATCAGGTGATTACGGGAATCTGCTTGGTGAAAGCGCCAGAAGATGTTGAGGCCCTCAAACACGAAACCACGTTTGTCACATTTGTCGACCTCAGCGAGGATGAAATTCGCGGCTACATCGCCAGCCAAGAGCCTTACGACAAAGCCGGCGCATATGCGATCCAGGGATGGGCGTCGAGGTGGGTGACGCGCATTTCAGGCTGCTATTTCAACGTGGTGGGGTTGCCCATTTCTCTCCTGTGGGACATGCTCAAGAATTTTCCGAAGCCGACTGCCGGCGGCCAAAATCCCCCGGGCCTCTGAAAATTCTCACCTCATCAAAGGATGACCCGTTCGTCACCCTCGCGGCGGGTCAGGCGCTCTCGATCGAGGTATTCGAGCAGCGGGATGGCGTACTTTCGCGTGAGCCCGGTGAGGTCCTTGAAATCCGCGACGCTCAGCCGGCTGTTCTGCACTTTGCGCCGCGCCAGGATTTGACGTAGCCCCCGGAGCGCCGACTGGTGGAAGATCAGGTCCTCGGTCACCCGGTGCAGGACATTTTCCTTCAAAAGAATCCTCAGTAGCTTTTCGGCGCGCGCGCGATCGATTTCGAGGTTCGTGAGAACCTCGTTGGCGGTGGGCGCCGCCAGTCCGGCCTTCTCGAAAGCCGCGCTGATCTGGTCGCGCGCACTGATTTCTTCCGAGGACAATTGCATCTGGCGTCCGCCCAAGCGGACCGTTTCGCCCTGCAGGTTGACCTTCCCCTGCGCTGCCAGGGAGTGCAGAAGTGCGTTGAGGAGCGTGGGTGTAGGCACGCAGATCGTAGTGCCTCCAGCCCCCAACTTGAACCGAAGCTCCTCTTTTGGCAGTCCACTTACGAGCGGGTTCGCGGCGTGGAACTTCTCCAGGCACTCGACGACCCGCTTCGCCAACTGCTCGAAGTGTTGCCTGTGAACCACCAGGTCAGGCGTTTGTCCGAGGAGCACAACCCGGGTTTGACTCTCGAGGGATCTTGCGACACGGAGAACCTCGGCCGGTTTCCAGCCCGTGCGGGCCGCCAGCGCGGCGGCTGTGGCTTCACCTACCTGCTGCACCAGGAGCTCCAACCGGGCTTCCGGTTCTCCCCGTTCCAAAACTCGCAAGAACTCGAGCGCGGCGGCGTCCCCGGAACGGTGCTTGGGCGGCTGACTATCCAGCACGCTTCCGCCACCAATGGTTGTGACGGGCGAGAATTGGCGAACAATGAAGCGGTCGCCGGGTACGAACAAACCGGGCTCCGCGAGGCGGAGTTGAACAAAGCCGGTCGCGCCCGCCGGCAGTTCTTTGCCGTCGAGCAACCAGACCCCGGCCAACATCTCCGCGGTCCCGCAATGGAAATGCACCTGCGCGCGGTTCCGCAAAGGGCGCGCCCTGGGCAGAAGGTTCAAAGTACAATCCAGGCGGGCCGTCGGCTGGAACAAGCCGGGTGCGGCCAGCACCATGCCGCGAGTGATCTGCTTGGCCTCGACGCCCGCCAGGTTGAGAGCAGTTCGCTGGCCTGCCGTGGCGCGGCCGGCGGAGGCATTGTAGACCTCGATGCCACGCACGCGCACTCGCCTGCCCAAGGGGAAGATTTCCACATCGGCTTCCTTCTCAACAGTTCCAGCGATGAGCGTTCCCGTCACAACCGCGCCGAATCCCTTCATGACGAAAGAGCGGTCGATGGGAAGCCGTAAGGGAAGGTCAGTCGGCCGGGCAGGGAGCGCCAAGCTCAGCCGGTGCAGTTCGCTCTTCAGCTCTTCCAAGCCTGCGCCCGAGCGCGCACTTACCGCAAGTATCGGCGCCCCTTCCAGAAATGATCCCGCGACAAAATCCTGGACCTCCAGTCGCACCAAGTCCAGCACCTCACGCTCCACCAGGTCCGCCTTGGTGAGCACGATCAGGCCCTGGTGAATGCCCAGCAGCCTGCAGATGTCGAAGTGCTCGCGCGTTTGAGGCTTGATGGATTCATCAGCGGCCACGACCAGCAGGACGATATCGATGCCGCCCACTCCCGCCAGCATGTTCTTCACAAAGCGCTCATGGCCGGGGACGTCAATGAATCCGATCCTCAGATCTTCATTGAGGTCCAGGTGGGCGAAGCCCAGATCGATGGTGATGCCGCGGCGCTTCTCTTCTTCCCAGCGGTCAGGGTCTGTCCCCGTGAGCGCCAGGACCAACGCCGATTTCCCGTGATCGATGTGTCCCGCGGTTCCAACGATGACGTGTTTCATGGAATCCCGTTTATGCGGTATCAACCCAGGCACGGCAAGCATTCCCTGGGAGAGTTGGCCGGGGTGACTGCGCAGCTCCGAAAAGCGCCGCAAAGTGCTCCGGCGCTGCCTCGGCAGCATCCCACTGGCAATCGGCGCCCGCCGGCGCCTCAGTGCGGGCTTGGTCCTGTGGGCGGATGTCCAGCAGCCGGGGCCACCTTCTCGACCTCGGGGCCCAACCAGACGCTGGCGATCGCCCAATCGCCGGAGCGTTTTTCGAGGACAATGTCGTAGTACGCAATCGCTGTGGGGTCTTCGAAGACCACCCGGCTGAGGGCGCGGTTCCTGTCCGGGGTGAGAGTGACGCTGAGAATCTCCACAGTAACGAGCGGCTTATACTGGTCCCGGGCCGGCGAAGGTGCAGCCTTCCCCGCGGCCTTTCTGGCGGGGGAAGCCGGAGCAACTTCCGGAGAAGGTGGCATCTCGAGTGCCGGAATGAAGTACGTCCGAACGGCGGACTCCACTGAGCCACCCGCTTTCTTCCCCTGCGGCGATGCCAGGTATTTGGCGCGCGCCTCGATAACGGCACGGGCGTTGTCAAGGTCGTCGCGGATGACGACGTCCTGTAGCTTACTCTCGGCCTCGCGCAGGCGGGAGAGCAATTTCGCGTCGGAGCGGACCGTGAGCGCAATGACCGCAGTTTCCGTGACGGTGCGGTCCGGCTCGGCGTCGGACTTGTTGATGACATCGAAGAGCACGTCCGTGGCCTGCGGCGATTCGTATTCTGCCAGCGCCCCGTAAGTGAAGCGCCGCAAGTTGAGGTCGCGAGGGTCCGCGAGCAAGTTCCACAAAGTATCCAAAGCCTGATCGCCGCCGATGAAAGCCAAAGCCTGCGCCGCAAACTCGGCGGTGCGATCATCCTTGAGCGCCTCGGTGAGTTGCGGAATGATGGCCGGCCCCGCCGCGAAGGCCGCGCGCAGAAGCGCCGGCAGAGCTTCTTCATTGGGGGAGTTCAGAATACCGTAAAGCAGTTCCGGGGCCCAATCACCGGGCGGGGGCTGTTCCTCCTCCGCCACTGCGGGTGGTGCCTCAGGAGCTGGCGTACTTTCCGTTTGCGGCGTAGTGACGGATTGCTGTGAAAAGCCGGGCGAGCCGGGGAGCAGGCAAAGGCCCATCAGCAAACAAAGCGCACCCGTGAAACACTGCACAGTGCTGCTCCTTTCTTGCTGCCGGCAAGGCGACGCCCGTAGCTGTGCATCCACGCTATTCGTCATATGGTGTCCCGCCTTCAATTCGATGCAAAGATACCAGAACGCGTTGGAAAGCCCGCCGCGTACCCCCGGCGGCGCAAATCCTTTCCCCCGCGCGAATCGCCTGGAGGCAGTCCCGCCTCCCCGGAGCGGTAAGGGCGGCGAGCGCCGTGCTCAGACAGGAACCTCCGCGACCTCCCACACACACTTCACATCACCCTTTCCGCTGATTGTTAAGCAAGGGGGGAAGCTCACGCAGATCATCGATTACGAAATCGGGCGGTGTCTGTTGCAGCGTGTGTGCGCCGAATCCATAGGTGACCCCGCAAGTCCAGACGCCGGCGTTCCGACCCGTGAGCACATCCGTATCAGAATCGCCCACCATGAGCGTCTGGAGTGGACGGACCTCGAGATCTTCCATCATTCTGTGCACTCCCATGGGGTCGGGTTTCTTCTGCGAAAAACTGTTGCCTCCGTACACGAACGTGAAGTAGGGCGCGAAGCCAAGTCGAGTCAGCATCTCGCGGCTAAAATTAACAGGCTTGTTTGTCAGCACCGCCAGCTTCTGGGTCCGGAGTTTATCGAGGGCCTCCTCAACACCCGGGTAGGGCACCGTATGATCGAGCATGTGTTCCCGATAATAATTCAGAAAAAAGGCCAGACCCTTTTCCATATTTTCAGCGGTAGCAAGTTCTCCCAAAGCGCGACGCACCAAAACCGTGACGCCGTGGCCGACGTAGGAGGCAATCAAGTCGAGCGGCAGCAGGTTTAGACCCATCTCTTGCCGCATGGCGTTCACACTCAACGCCAGGTCCTGCTTGCTGTCCACCAGCGTGCCGTCGAGATCGAACACGACCAGGCGGACTTGATTCCAGGTTGGGATCACGCTACTTCGCATCCTCATGCGGGCGGCGCCGGCTCGACTCCGGGTTCGAGCGCGCGCAGCACGAGCGCGGCCTGTTCCGCCGGGATGGGGTTAAAGTTGAAGCCCTCCGTACCCAGAAGGCGGCGCCGTCCCTCGACATCCGGCTGAATCTCAATGTGCCAATGATAATCTTCCCGCAAGGTCTGCCACCAGTTCTTCTTGGGCTTCGATGCCTGCAAATTCGGTTCGGTGTGAACCACCAGATGGAGACTCGGCGAGAGCTTTTCCACGCGTTGCAGGCAGGACTTGAGAAAAGGCGCGAGTGACGCGATGCGCCCCCCTTCCGCCAAATCGTTCTCGAAGGAAGAGGAATGGTGAACGGGAACCACCCACAGCTCATAAGACCAGCGCGAGGCAAAAGGACAAAACGCCACGAAATCCGCGGTCTGATCGACGACGCGTGTTTCCTGCTGCAGTTCCTGCTGCAAGGCGTCACAGTAAATGCAGCGTTCCCGCTTCAAGAAGTGCGCCTGGCTCCACCGAAGTTCGATTTCCAGCAATTGCGGCAGGACGGGTGTTCCCAGCACTTGGGAATGGCTGTGCCCTTGTAGCGTGGCGGATGGGGGATGCTGATCTTTGAAGATCGAGACGTAGCGGAGGCGCTGATCGCGCTTCAGGTCGAGAATGCGCTCGCGGAAGATCTCCAGCGTTTGGGCGATCTGCGGCTCGGGGATCTGAGCCAGGGTCACTCCGTGCTGCGCTGTTTCCACTACGATTTCGTGTGCGCCGACTGCGTTCATGAGGTCGAACATGCCCTCGGCCCTGCGGTCGGTGCCTCCTTCCACCCGGAAGAGCGGGGCGCGATCGTGAAAGACTCGGGCTGTCCAGGCCCCGCTCGCGTCACGCCATTCGCGAATGGGGCGAGGCGTCAGATGCTCGTGCCCCGGGCAGAAGGGGCACAATCCGCTCCCGTCGTGAACGTCGGGCATTACCGGGCGCTTGCCGGTCACCACCCAGCGTCGCGTGAAGGGGTCTAGGCGAAGTTCAGCCATGTTTGCGGCCTCTCGGCAAAAGCTTCCGTCTGGGGCGCGATGGCACGCCCCCGGCTGCCACCCGCGCGAGCGGCGGCCGTGACTTGACAACCTGCCATTCTAGCAGTTTGCTCAAGAACGTTCCAAGGATGTCAACTTGGGGTAGTGGCCCAGTCTGGATTTCTGACCACTAGCAGGCTTGATATTCTGAACTTGACTATTTGAGTCAAGTTTGCCGAAGCCATTGCGGCAGCAAGACCCCTCATTGTCAACAATAATGCGGGACAGGACACTAGGTGACGGTTAGGTGCGTTGCACTCTGCCGGTGGGCGACTTTCCTCTGCAGCCTCTCCAGACGATGTTTGAAGCGGGCTGCCTGCGAGGAAGGCGCCGGCTGTTCGCGCAGACGATCGAGTGCGGCCTGCGTAAATTCCAGCGCAGTTTTGGGATCGCGCCGGTAGTGCTCGTAGTAAATGGCTAACTCTTCAAACGCCTTCAGGGCAAGTGGTGACGGCCGCCGCGCGAGTTCGTGCCAAATCTCCGCAGCCAATTCGGGTTGGCGCTGCCGCTTGTACTGCAGGGCCAATTGCCACAGTGCCTGGCCCTCGATTAGTTCCGGCAATCCTGCGGAGAGCGCCCGTTGGCAGGTCTCGACCGACTGCTCCCGTGAACCAGCAGATTCATAGATGCGGCTGAGGCTGAAGAGATCGACGGAAGAATCGAGCGTGCTCGCGCCGGCGTCGCCAAGGGCACGCGCCAGTTCCACGGTCAGTGCGGCGAGCGTGATGATATCCAGCGCGTTGTGGTAGAACACCGGCTGCAGCCCTCGCGCGTCGCCGGTGCGTAGATAATCGAAGTAAATACCGGGGATTTCTGAGCCGGGAACGTCGCCCTCGCGTCCGATCCCTAACACCGCGCTTTCGAGATCCGTCAACCTGCAACTCTCAAGGCGCAGTCGCCACAGCCTCCGGGCCGGGTGCAGGGCATCGAGGTGCAGCAGCCGCCCGAAAGGCGCCTTCAGGCGGGCCAGCGTGTAACGAGTCTCGAGCAGCGGCACGTCGAACGTCTTCCCGTTATAGGTGACGAGCCCGTCAAAGGAACCCAGCACTTCGGCCAGGTCCTGCAGGATAGCTTTCTCTTCCGGATAATCGCGCAGAAAGTATTGCCTGATTACGAATTGAGTTCCCTCGACCGTGCCAATTCCGATGAGAAAAGCACAGGTGCCCGTGCCGCCCGCGAGTCCGGTCGTTTCGGTGTCCAGGAACACCAGCCGCTCGGGCGCGGGCATGGCGGCCCCGGAAAGGACGAGATGGAGTGGGCTCAGGTCGGCGGTGGAGATGTCGCCGATACGTAGTTTGCCGTAGGGCCTTCCGAAGGGTAGGGCCTGCCGGGCCAGGAAGTATTCGCCCCTGTCATTCTTGGCGAGCGTGCCTTCGACGTACGCTTCGATGCCTTGGGCTGCCCTTTGTGCTGGAAGCGGGCGCGGGCCGGGTGGCTGCTCCAGGCGGCGGAGATATGCGAGCGTCTGCTCCAACTCGCGGTCGGGGTCGCGCGGCTTGGTGGCGTGTCTCAGTAGTCGAAGCTGTTGCTCCAGATTCATGGCAGTGAAATTATTCGCCGGAGGATTTCGAGGGCAACTTCTTTCCCTTTTTCTCCAATTTCGCCGGCGGGGCCCACGCACGAGGGGCAGCCCGAGGGGCAAGGGCAATCCGCAATCAGCTTGTGGGTTTTCTCGAGCAACGAACCGCTCAAGCGAAAGAGCGGCTCGCTAAGCCCGACGCCTCCGGGGTAGCAGTCGTAGAGGTAAATGTTGGGCTCGAACACCTTTCGCACCACCGTGTGCTTGCCTGACTTCGGGTCCAACGCTTCCGGCTCCTCGGAAACTTCGAGTTCCGCATTTTCTCCCACGGAAGTCCCCAGATCACGAGCGTCGCACATAACCAGCAGCGTGGCAATAGCGCCGAGCGCGTTCGAAAGGCCGTTCACGCCGTCCAGGCGCTCGGTGGAATTGTAAGGCAATTCCTCCATCATGGAACGCGGCAGCGTCAACCAGAACGCGGTGGTGTGCATCTCCTGTTCGGGCAGGGTCAGCTCGCCCGACCCGACATTCTCCATGGTATGGAATTTGATCTTCTTGAATCCCACCACCTGGGTGTTTACCTGGACTTCGCCATGGTTCTTCCGCGCCGGCCCGGCCGGAGCGGAGTCGAAGGTCTCAAGAATTTTGATTTTGGTGTAGGAGATGGCATCGGTGAAGTATTCAGAATCCACCTGGTGGACGTAAGCCTTGCGATCGTCGTAGTCGAGGCGTTCGACGTGGTACTGCACACCGTCCTGGATATAGATTGCCTTCTCGTGCAGCGTGGTGAGTGCGCTCGAGAAATCCGTTTCGCCGATTACGCGGGGCTCACGCGTGTTGTCCACAATGACAAAGTTGTCAGAGGAGATGGAGCGCAAGCTGATGGCGTCGGCCGGATAGCTCTCCGAGACCCAGTGCCAGCCGTCTTGGGTGTGGTGCAGAAAGCCGGTCTCCTCGAGGTGCGCGCAGAGCCGCGGGAGGTCGAGCGACCCAAACTTCTCATCCGCGCGCAAGGGCAACTCGAAGGCGGCGCACTTCAGGTGATTCAGCAAAATAAAGAGATTGTCGGGGTTCACGTAGCCGTGCTCCGGTGACCGGCCGAAAAAATACTCCGGGTTTTGCACCATGAACTGGTCGAGAGGAGCGCTCGAGGCGACGAGCACGGCAGCGGACGCTCCTTGCCGGCGGCCCGCCCGGCCCGCGCGCTGCCAGGTGGAGGCGATCGTTCCCGGGTAGGCGGCAAGCAGCGCCACATCGAGGCTGCCAATGTCGATCCCAAGTTCCAACGCATTGGTTGCAACCACGCCGCGCAAATGTCCGTTCCGCAAATCGCGCTCAATAGCGCGGCGCTCGAGGGGCAGGTAGCCACCGCGGTAGCCGCGCACCGCTTCCGGACTGCCAGGCGCCTGCGAGAAATCTTCTTTGAGGTAGGTGACCAGGATTTCGGTGGCCAGGCGGCTGTTGGCGAAAACAATGGTCTGCAGTTGGCGCGAAAGGAACGTCTTCGCCAGCCGGCGTGTTTCGTTCAAGTACGACCGGCGGATGCCCAGTTGGGGGTTGACGACGGGGGGATTATAAAAGACAAAGTACTTCTCCCCAGAGGGTGCTCCGTTGTCGTCCACCAGCGCGACATCTTCTTCCAGGATGCGCGCGGCGAGTTCCTCCGGATTGGCAATCGTGGCGGAGGTGCAGATGAATTGCGGCCGGCTCCCGTAGAACTGTGCCACGCGCTTGAGCCGGCGCAAGACGTTGGCGAGGTGACTGCCCAAGACCCCGCGATAGTAATGTAGTTCGTCGATGACCACGTAACGGAGATTCTCAAAAAGCCGCTGCCACTTCGTGTGGTGAGGCAAGATCCCCGCGTGCAGCATGTCAGGGTTGGTGATGACCAGGTTGCCCCGCGCGCGGATGGCCTTGCGAGCGTCTTGCGGCGTATCGCCGTCGTAAGTGAACGTGCGAACTTCCTCGCCGAGCTGTTCGGTCCAGCGATTGAGCTCGACGAGCTGATCCTGCGAGAGGGCTTTGGTGGGGAAGAGGTAAAGGGCGCGCGCCTCGGGGTTCTCAACGAGTTCGCTCAGGATCGGCAGGTTGTAACATAGGGTCTTGCCGGAGGCCGTGGGCGTGACGACCACCAGGTTCTTGCCTTCGCGAGCCAGCGTGAAGGCCTGCGCCTGGTGGGAATAGAGCGAGGTAAATCCGCGGGCCTTCAAAACCTCCAGGAGGCGGGCCGGCAGGGATTCGGGGAAAGGCTCGACGCGCGGCGCGCGAGCGGGGAAGTGGCGGATCGCCGTCAGGCCACCCTGCATGCGCGAGGCGTGGAATTTCTCTTCGATTTCCATGAGCGCGCTTTGGAGCGGGGCCAGATCGTGTGCCCGGAGGCTCGCCAAGGCGTTTGCTTTTGACTCCATCCAAATTCCTCCCTGTACTGGTAAGGCTGAGTTTCTTCGCCACGCGCGAAGATTCCTCCTCCTGTCAGCAGTATCTCCGTGTCCTCCGTGAGCAGCAGAGCCTCAACACAGAGGTCGCTGAGATGTTCCGTGCCCTCTGTGTTAAGGCTTGAGTGGCACAGAGGTCACGGAGAACTTCGTCTTGGTTGCGGCCGGCGGGGTCGCGCTATGTAAGAGGTAACTGATCCAGCAGTACGCCACAAACGCTCCTCTTGAATCCCCTATCAGCAACGGATCAAGTGCCGGCAACATCTCTTCGCCTTTTCTTCGCTCAATTTAGCACACTCGTGTGAATGTTCAAAGAGGGGAATTGGTCGGGGAACGCGCCACCCGAGGGGCTAACCCGGATTTCTCACCACGGGACTGGAAGGGCGGGGCTTTACAGGCTGCGGAAAAACGCTGGTTTTTTGCTTTCCGGTTCTCTGGCGAGCTGATCGCTGGCCGTTTTGGGCTGATCCGCAGGGATCTGCGAGGTTCGTTTGGGTCT
>Ga0116124_1000748_pt1 | contig 27757 bp, 31 predicted proteins | sample June2015DPH_13_1_2_FD_89728 | JGI IMG/M metagenome (GOLD analysis project Ga0116124, IMG submission 89728) | Peatland microbial communities from SPRUCE experiment site at the Marcell Experimental Forest, Minnesota, USA - June2015DPH_13_150 | ecosystem: Environmental > Terrestrial > Soil >... | reverse complement strand
CGCGTACTCGCGGTAGCGCGAGAGCGCCCGCGTGATGAGGAAACTAACAATCCATATCGCCGCGAGCGCGATGAAGAAAATAAAGATGTTGTTGTCCCTCCGGCCGCCACCTACACCCATGAAGAACCAGAAGCGCATCAAGAAACCCGCAATCGTCGTGACGAAGCTCGCGATAGTCATAACGAGCATATCTCTGTTCTTGACGTGTGACAACTCGTGCGCAAGCACAGCCTCCACTTCCGGCTCCTCAAGTCGTTGGAGGAGTGAACTCGTGACGGCTACCACCGCGTGGTTCTGATTGCGCCCGGTCGCAAAGGCGTTCGGGACGGCGCTGTTTGCTATAGCTACCTTCGGCTTTGGAAGATCCGCCATGGCGCACAAGCGTTCGATCGTGCTGTGGAGCTCGGGGGCTTCGTCCTCACTGACGATGTGCGCTCCGCTCGTGGCAAGCACGACCCGATCTGAGAAATAGTACTGCGCTCCCAGAAACAGTGCCACAAAAACGACTATGACTGCGATGTTTTGCACGAAGACCAAGATGATGCCTATAAACGCGACGTACACGAGCCCAAGCAAAATCATGGTCAGCAGCATGCGGGCTGAAAGCCCGCGGTCACTGCCCCAGTTACCTTTCATATGTAGTAATCACCTTATTGTCGATTTATACAAAAATAATATGCACGCTTGAGTTCATAAATATGCCGTCGGCCGCTTTGGACTCTTTGCTCACCGCTTTTTCGCGTCAACGGGCGTCGCGCCGTGCGCTGGGCAAGGGTATATAATGAGGCAGCCACGTTAGCAGGAACGGAACACGATGCCTACAGGTAACGAAAACGACAAGTCGCTCGAAGCCATTGACTGGGATGAGTTCCATCCCACAAGCCCGTACGACGTTTATGTGTCTCGCACGCCACTGCGGAAGAAATGGTCTATCGTATTGGGGTTATTGCTCTATCTCGTTGGTCAGTTCAGCGTGTCGCTGTTCTTAACGCCGCTTCTTGTTCGTGCGGGCGTAATTTCTTCCAGCGAAGTGCTCGCTACAGCTTCAGGAGCTTTCACCGCGGTGACCTTTTGGTTGCTAGTCGTCGCGGACATCGTTTCCGTTGCCCTCATCGTAGCACTTGTTCTCAGTTTCTACAAAGAGAAGCTCTCTTCGCTCGGATTGAAGACGAAGAAATTGCCGAAAGCGCTTCTTTATGGAGTGGTGGGATTCGTTGTTGCGTTTATCCTTGCGGCTATCGTCGGCTATCCGATCGAACAATACTTCGGCGTCGACGTAACGCAGCAGGCATTGTCACAGTCTGCGACCGTATCAGGGCTGTTGCCCCTCGTTCTCTTGTCTGGGGTCATTATCGCCCCTGTGTGCGAAGAAATCGTGTTTCGAGGGTACCTCTACAAAGCTTTTAGAGACCGCTTTAGGCCTTGGTACGCTATCGTACTAAGCGCTGCGCTCTTTTCGGCCATCCATTTGGAGCCGCTCGCCTTCGTTCAGCTGTTCGTGATCGGCATCGTACTCGCCTACGTGTACGAGAAGACCGACAATTTGATGGCCCCTATCGCCTTGCACATGCTCAATAACGCGGTTGCTTTCCTCTCGGTTGCTTTCATCGTCGTGCGCTAGAGCCGTTATATCACGAGCTTCGCAATGAAATCACCCACACGAGCTCCCACCGATTCTGCAACAGGTGCGCACTTCACGCGCATCAAGTAGGCGACGGGTTTGAAGGAATATTCTGACAACATTTCGTAATTAGCCATCCCCTTGGCGATAATAAGCGAAGCACGAGGCAACATGTCCCTTAACGTGGCCGGAATTTCGTCGAGTTTTATGCCGATCGCGTTTGAACCTGTCGTGACGACCCTATCGGCCACCTTGTCCAGCCCGAACTCCCAGACGTCCTCGATCGTAGCATCTGTGAGGACGGGTCCCCCGCGGACGACGAGCGTGACGTGCGCCCCGAGCTTGCGCATTTGCTCTATGAGCAATCCGTCGTAGACGATCTCTCCGACGTTATCGGCCACGTAAACGACGTCATTGAGGAGTGGCTTCATCGCGTCAGTATCGTCGATGTCCAGCCCGTGTCGGTAGATTGTGGCGACTTCCTTTTCAAAATCATCCATTACCACTTCAAAACCGAGCACGCCGGAATCGAAGGTGTTTCCAATAATTGCGGCGAGGACGGCGCTGCGAAAGCTATCACTGCTCGTTTGGATGAGTGATTGCACTGTTGGCAAGAGTTTTACTGCGGTCGCGTTGGCGAGTCGTTTCACGTGTCGGTAGGGATCGTCATCGCCAAGTACTCGGTACACCGCCCTGTGCACCTCCGTCGAAAGAAGCGCTACAGGGCCTTCGAAGCCCATCCGACACATCGTTTTCGCTGCCGCTTCTTCCGCTTTGAGCTGCGTTGAGAGATCAGTGCTTGACAGCTTTGCCTCGTACAATACCCGCGATGTCAGGCACGGGATGCATTCGGGGAACACCTGCATACGAATCAACTTGAGAGCGCCACTGCGCAGAAGAGTAGAAGCGCTTATTGGCTATAAAAGCTCACGTGATAAAGCGTGAAAGTCGGCGAACTTGGTGAGCGCGCGCTCGTAAAGCAGTTAGCTGAGCTTATCGACTGCACGGCAGTGCTTTGTCCTGGAGCAGACGATTGTTCGGCGATCGCGTTCGATGACCATTACTTGGTCGTCACGACCGATATGTTGCACAAAAAAACGCACTTCCCACGCGAGATGAGCGGGTATCAGATCGGGTGGATGGCCACCGCCGCAACCTTGAGCGATATCGCCGCGATGGGTGCAGACCCCCTTGGCGTGACGATGGCCATGGGCATTCCGCGCGAGGCGGACGTCGCATTTGCGCTTGACGTCGTGCGTGGCTGCAACGCGTGCTGCGTGCAAAATGGGACCACGCTTATCGGCGGGGACACAGATGAGCACGATGAGCTCACGCTCGTGGGCACCGCCATAGGCCGTGTGCAACAGGATAAGATACTGACGCGGGCCGGGGCGAAACCCGGGAACGCTGTTTGCGTCACCGGCGGACTAGGCCTCGCTGCCGCAGGCGTGCGGATGTTGCTCGACAGCAGATACGCAGACCACCCCTTGCGCGAACGTGCACTCAAAAAACTGTTCGAGCCCCAGCCGAGAATTGCGTACGGCCAAGCGCTCGCCGCCTCTGGTGCGGTGACCGCTCTCATCGACACAAGCGACGGGCTCAGTCTGTCCTTATATGAGCTGTCAAAGGCAAGCAATTGCGGCTTTTGCCTACTTGCAGCTGATATACCCGTGAGTGATGCCGCAAAATCGGTGAGCCGCGACCGTTCTGACCAGTTAACGCTCGCACTATACCGAGGCGGTGATTATGAGCTCTTATTCACAGCGAAACGCGAGCGATTAGATGCCATCCCGATTCCTTACACCATAATCGGCTCAGTTATCGAGTCGGGGATGCAGCTATACGATGACGGGGTCGTGCAGGAGCTCGAGGCCGAAGGATACGAGCACTTAGCTGCTTCTGGGCCGAAGGTGTAGTGCGCGTCACTTGGCTATTTCAAACGCGACGGATTGCCGAAGACCTCGGAGGATATGCCGAGACCGCTGCAGTTGTTATACAAAATTGAGGAAAGTAGCGCGATGACCTTCCCCTCCTGCACAATCGGCGCCCCGCTGTCTCCTGGCAGCGGCATGTCCGCGCAAGGAAATGCGAACCGGTTGAGGTTTCGCCCGGTGTCGACAACTCGGCATTCGATGCGCCGGTCATAGGTAATGAGCTCCGCCGGCCCGAAACGGGCCCGCCCTATTGCGGAGAACGTTGCGTGCTCAGGGGGGACATCGATTAGCGCTAGATCGTAGTCATTAAGCAGGTGAACGACGGTGCCGTCGTGCCCGTCCACGACGACTTTCGTGCCGACCGCCCCGTGGCCGTAGCGAATAACGTGACCTGCAGTTAGCGCACACACGCACTTATTATACGGGATGACCGCGCCGACCGTCCCACGAATCTCCTTACTTTTCACCAAGCATCCTTCCGTGATCACGGCTTTTTGTCACCCCGCAACCGTTTGAGCAGTGCGTCGGCGCCGGCAAAGCCGACGGTTTTTTCGCTCCCGTGCATGATGTCGAGATGTTCGGCTCCGAGACTCGATGCGATTGGGCGTTCGAGCATGCCGCCCACGATCAGATCAACGCGCTGCGCTTTGCATCGTTCCAGGATGGTCTCGTGCTCGGGAGCGATGAGTACCTCGCAGCGCTCACTGACGAGCCCGCTCAGCCGTGCTGCCGTATTAACGTCAAAGTCGGATACAATCAGCGTTGGTTCGATACCGCACTCCTTGAGGAAGTTTGTGACGGCGATTGCGCGCGTCGGACCGCCGATCACCGCGACGCGCCTCCCGACGACGGTAGGAACTGCGGCCTGCGCTGGACACAGGGCGTCCAGATCCACTGACGTGCCAAGTGCCTCGGCTATGCGGGCCAGAAACCGCCTCGTTGCCTGATGCCCGATGGGAAGTTCTTCGATGATGTACGGCATATCGAATTGCTCCTCCAACTGTTCAGCAGCATCCTTGCCTGTGGCCTCGCAGACGACAACGTTCAATCTCGCTGAGGCGATATGCTCGATCTGGCGCACGGTGGCACCCGCTGTGAGCACCGCATTGACACGGACGCCGATAAGCGCCAAGGCATGCTTGAGCTCTTTAAGATCGGGACCTGCCCTCAGCAGGCCAATCAAATTCACTGATAGCTCATCACGCGTCCGTGGCGGCTCTACGAGCACTTCAACGAGTCGCGTAAGCGTCTCGCTGTAGCCGGATCGGTAATCACCTTCAAAGCCTCCTGAATCGATTCCCAGCACCTTTGCATTCGTCTGAACTTCTCTCACGACGCTTTCAACGTCTTCACCGATAATACTGGAAGCGCAGCACGACAGCACGGCGATGAGCGCGGGGTTAAACTCGCGATCTAATTCGGCGATTGCGCTTTTAAGTTTCTCCGCGGCCCCAAAAATGACGTCTTTTTCATCCATACAGGTCGAATAGACGTTGGATGTTTTGTCGCCCCGCATCCCAAGTATGTAGTTAATGTGATAAACGCAGCCCTTCGGGCCGTGGACGAGAATGACGCTGTCTTTGATGTTGCCTATAACTTTTATCGTGCCGAAGAGCCGACACGTGGCGCGTGGGATCCTAGCTGCACTCTTGAGCAAACCCGCTCCTCGAGATTTTTCCTTGGTACGTATGTATCAGACCCGTCGTATATATACAGGACTTCACAGAGTCTGAGCTCTTCGCTCAGAGCACGCTAGCAGCTTTGTTAGCCCAGTTCGCGGCAGCGCGTGGATTGAATTGGATGGCGCGCTAAGCAATCATCAATGCTCGTTGCATTTGAAGTTTAAACCAAAACGCGGCACAGTGGAGTTCATTCTTCCACAAAAAATCATTTTACGTTGAAAAAACTGGTTGAGGGCTTACAGAGCGCCTCGGTTAGCGTTTTACGACGCGAAACAACTGAATTTCGAAAAGCTTAAATGCGAAGAATTGCGTAGAACATCACCCAAAAAATTCGGATTTCGCAAGTACGGGGGGGCCACTAACATGACCGAGGCAGAAATGTTAATATGTGCCCGTTGCGGCAAGCCAGTACGAATGAATCCTTTTAACGGCTACAGTCTGTGTCCGTTTTGTATAGCAAGGAATGACCACACGGTAAAGGACGACGCGTGGTGTGCAGACAAGCCCATTTCGAGCTAGTAGCAGACAAGCCGGTGGTGAGGGTTGCATTTCGTTAGAAGAGATACCACTATAGGATAATTTACGCTTTTCAGCACGGAGAAGCAGGAGCACGAACTGACAGCCGCCGCAGTTTCGCTCAAGCACTTAAACAGTTTTTGAAGATTTCATATTACTTCCTTTACAAACAGACGCGACAAGCTGCGCAGCGAAGCGCTGCAAAAATCAGCGCAACCATTATAAGAATGATTTGCAGTCGTTGTAACAAAGATCGTTCAATTTAGCTACAAGCAACGAGGGGTATTTCAGTGAAGGTTATCGCTTTTAACGGTAGTGCCCGTAAGGATGGCAACACCGCCATTCTCATTAAGCAGGCGCTGCGCGAACTTGAACGAGAAGGTATTGAGACCGAACTCGTTCAGCTCGCAGGAACACGAATTCAAGGCTGCATCGCGTGTTCGGAGTGTTTCGAGACTCGTGACCAGTGCTGCGTCGTGACTGATGACGCGGTAAACGAGTACATTGCCAAGATGCTGCACGCAGATGGGATCATCTTAGGTTCACCGACGTACTTCGCTGATATAACGCCCGAACTCAAAGCGCTAATTGACCGCGCTGGGATGGTAGCGCGCGCCAACGGCGACATGTTTCAGCGTAAAGTCGGCGCTGCAGTCGTAACGATGCGACGCGCTGGCGCTATTCACGCATTCGACTCGATCAATCACTTCTTCTTCATTGGTCAAATGATCGTTCCCGGTTCGAGTTACTGGAATATCGGTATCGGCCAAGCTATCGGTGAAGCAGAAGACGATGCTGAGGGCATGGCTACGATGACCACCCTCGGTAAGAACATTGCGTGGCTCCTTAAGAAGCTCCACGCATGATTGCTGGAGCTCATGCCAGACGGTGTAACGGGCAGCATGACTCGCGTTCTAATCATTTACGACACGCGATACGGCTCTACGAAAACCGTAGCGCAGTGGATAGCTGAAGGGGCAGCGGACATAGGACACGTCGACGTGGTAGTACAGAACGTCGCCGAAGCTGACCCACGCGGTTTCGACTTGATCGTGATCGGCTCTCCAATTTACGAAGAGCATCCGCTGCCGAGTGTGGTGAACTTCCTTGCCGCGAACCGCGATCGCTTAAGCGACAAAGACGTGGCGCTTTTCGTTGTCTGTGTGGACTACGGGACAGTGCCTAAAGAGGAGCTCGTGCATCGGTACGTGGCAGACTTGCAAGCGCATGCTGCAGGGCGCGTTCGAGCAATCGAGGTGTTTGGAGGGTATCTCGACGTTGACAAGCTCTCTGATACGGACAGGAAGCTCATAGAAGATTTTGCCAAGCTTATGGGGGTACCGATTACGCAAGTCAACAAACTGGATACACAGAGCGCACGCAACTTCGGAGCGCAAGTTGCTCGCTTCCTAGAGCGAGCGTAGCTGTTGAATGACTGGATCAACCCCTTGTAAATCATACGCTCACCAAGCAGTAACGCTGAAGCAGCTTCAGCGGCTTGGGCCGGTCCAGTCGGAAACGATGATGGGGCTGATAATGCCCAAAATGCCGACCTCCTGGAAAAATGAGGGCGCTGTCCGACTCACGGCGGAGCTGCCACTTGCGCAACGAGCAGTGTCGGACGAACAGAATCAAAGAGGATATATGTCCTGAAAACATTCAAACTGCGGCGACAGCGCGCCACTGCAGATTAGTCCTCAAAGAAGACATGAGTATTACTGACCTCGTACTGATCGCCATTCTTGTTTCGGATCTGCTTTTCGCTATTACCATTGTCTTTTTTGACAGGAAAAATCCGGCAGATATCTGGGCCTGGCTGTTGGTACTTTACTTCTTACCCGTTGTCGGGTTTGTTCTATATATTTTCCTCGGTCAGAACTATCGCAAAAAAAAGATGTTTCGCCTGAAGCAAGATGCGGATAAGGCCTTGCGGCGCCTCATCGAATTGCAGAAAAGTGAACTGAAAGCCAGCGACATCCCTGCCACGGATCATCTTTCTGCCGCGTTCCGCCGTATGGTGCTGATGCTTGTCGAAGACGACGGTTCAATACTCACGACTAACAACCAGATCAAAGTATACACGGACGGCAATGAAAAATTCGCAGATCTGATAGCGGCAATCAAAGCAGCCCGCGATCACGTCCATCTCGAGTACTACATATGGAGAAATGACGCGCTCAGCCACGAGATGCGAGAAGTGCTTACGCAACGCGCGCGAGCGGGAGTCGAAGTCAAGCTCTTGTGCGACGGGCTTGGCTGCGCGCATTTGTCTCGACATTTTTTTGATGAGCTGAAGAATGCAGGGGGCCAAGTCGCGTTCTTTTTCCCTTCGCTGCTACGCTTCCTGAATCTTCGGTCCAATTTCAGAAATCACCGAAAAATTGCCGTCATTGATGGAGGGACCAGCTTCGTCGGCGGATTTAATATCGGCGATGAGTACCTCGGAAAGGTCAGTAAATGGGGATACTGGCGCGATGCCGCTGTGCGAATTGCCGGAACGGCGGTTTTATTGTGCCAGCTCCGCTTCTTCTTCGATTGGAACTATGCGACAAAGGGGCGGCACCTCGACTACGAGCACCGCTATTTCCCTGATATCACCACGTCCGCTGGGGCGCCCGTGCAAATCGTCTCGGGAGGGCCAGACACTTATTGGAACCCAATTAAGGAGTCATATCTGAAGATGATCAACTCTGCTACAGATACGATCTATATTCAGACCCCGTATTTCATCCCTGGCGACAGTGTTCGCGACGCGCTCCGAATTGCAGCACTTTCTGGCCTTGACGTCCGTATTATGATTCCGAACCGGCCAGATCATCCCTTCGTCTATTGGGCAGGACTTTCCTTCCTTGGGCAGCTGCTCGACTCCGGCGTTCGGGCGTACACTTACGACAACGGGTTCCTTCACGCAAAGACGATCGTGGTGGACGAAGTGGCCGCGTCTGTCGGGAGCGCAAACTGGGATTTGCGAAGCTTCGGTCTCAACTTTGAGACGAATGCGATTATTTACGATACGCCTGTTGCGCGAGGGTTAAAAGACGCGTTCACCAAAGACCTGAACGTTTGTACCGAGCTTACCCCGGAACGTTATGCAAACCGTCCTGTAACTATTAAACTGAAGGAGTCGATCTCACGCCTGTTTTCAGCTTTGCTTTAAACCGGGAGGACTTTCGACGGAGGTTTCGATTGGGGTGATGGGTTAAGAGGGGATTGAGATTGCCAGCTGGCGCGTTCCGTTACGGATTCCCAACATTCAGAGTGTAAAAAAAACGCTTCAGATCTAAGAACAATGTCCAGCAAGACGAAAACCGCGAGATTGAACTCAGCCTATAAAGAAAAGATGCTCGGCACTCTGTTCTAAACCATCCGTTTGTGTGATCGCCAATGCACCAAAAAGCCTTAAAATGCCCTTATTACATAGGACTCTTTGATGTGGCGGTCGTTGTCGACGCACGGCGAGTAGAGCAAGGAGGAAGACGATGAAGCCGCGCCGCGTAAGACGTCACGCTTTCAGGCGGAACCTGCAATTGGCAATGGCGACGTTGTCAGAACAAATAGGAACCGATCAGTTCGAGCGTAGCGCCTTTCAGATTGAGCAGGTGTCGGTGATCATTCCCGACTTGAGCCCCACATTCCACGGATATAAGATTGCAAGCATCGCCGATATCCATTTAGGCCAATGGATCACCCCGGCGCGTTTGGACGGCGTTATTGGCCTGATCAACGAGCAGCGTCCTGACTTGGTCGCCATTATTGGTGATTTCTTCTCCTACGAGGTGGATCGGCTTCGAGCAGAGATGGTGGCATCACTGAGTAAGCTTAGCCCAAAGGACCTGAGCGTTGCGGTCCTCGGGAATCACGACCACTGGGTTGGCGAAGCAACCGTTCGAGAGGTAATGCGGCGCAGCGATATCGTCGACCTGAGCAACGGCGTTTATACGCTGCATCGAGGAGATGCTGCGCTACACATCGCCGGCGTCGATAGCGTTACGCTCCACAAAAATCGCTTGGACGTCGTGCTCGCCAAACTTCCGCCGTCGGGCCCAGCAATCCTGTTGGCCCACGAACCAGACTTTGCTGACGTGAGCGCGACGACTGGGCGATTTAGCCTGCAGATCTCAGGGCATTCGCACGGGGGACAACTGATCTTCCCTGGCATCGGGACGCTCGTCCGGGGCCCGCACGCCAAGAAATACCCTCTTGGTCGGTATCGCATCGGGGAAATGGTCCAGTATACTAGCCGTGGTCTTGGAACCAACGTGTTCTGGATACGGATTAATTGCCCGCCGGAAATTACAGTATTTACGTTGGCGAGCAAGGAGGAGGGTTCATAGTGAGCAGCAAGCTACGGCCCTACTTGCGCTCCATCTATCGAACGTTGGTGATTTGGATCTGCGAGGCCTTTGGCCGCCTCCTCCTGATACACTTTATTCCCGGACTCAGCGTCAACAGCGTCGACGACCCCACCAACGACGAGGTCGCTGCGTTCGAGGAGTTGATCGGCAGTCATGGGGGGTTGGGTGGTACCCAGTGTAAGCCGTTCGTGTTGTATCCTGCCGAATGGGGTTTAGACCAGCAAGAGATCGCGGGCGCGAAAAAACTACGTCAGTTGTTTAAAAGTAAATTGCACGTTGTGCAAGCAAGACCGTAGGCTGGTGATCCGCGGCGTGTGCGCCGAGACATCCGAAACTCGCCGCCATCGCTACAACAATCCGTATTTCCCAGCGATTTCCTTGAATGCGTCTGCTACGTAGCGTATCTGGTCCCAACTTAAGCCATACGTGTTAAACTTCCACGCGCGGGTCGCCCCAGAAAAAGCGCCAACAATGCCCCGCTGCTTCAGTTCATCGCTGAAGAAAAAGCCTCGTCGCTTATGGATCCGCGCTACCGTGTCAAAACTTCCAGTAGTATCTACCTTGCTCAAAGTATGCTTGCGAGGGTACTCGCTAACGCACATATTCCCTTTTATGCTAAGAAGGGCGTCGACAACGTAGTTCGACTTCGTGACGTACTCGCCCCATCCCTCTACGCGGCGCCTCACTGTCGGAAAAGATGCCATCATCGCAAGAATGTTGCCGCCCATAAGCGTGCAGCCGAGCATTTGGACCTCCTTCACGCCAAACTGCCGCCCAGTAACATCGCCGATCATCTGCGTGGTGCTGAACACCGTATCCGCGTACCCGCTCGTCGTTGCCAAAACGCCGCTCGGTGCAGGCGACGCCATTGACTTGTGCCCGCTGCCCACGACAAAGTCTACGCCGAGTGCCTTACCGTCAACGGGTTTTATGCCAACAGTATACGCGCCATTGTATAAGATGGGAATGTCGTATTGGTGCGCTACCTTCGCAGCTCCGGCGACGTCATGCTCGTTAGCAAGAGAGTAGTCGAAGTGATCGAGCATCACGAGGGCGGGCGATTTGCCCTGTTCGCGCGTCACTTCTTCGATTTTTTGCGCGACGGCGTCGCCCGTAACGATATTAAGATCATTTGTGGGGACTTCGCGCACGATAGCCTTTGCATTCTCAACCGCGAGGAACTCAGTGTAGTGTCCGAGCGCTGAGACCAAAACCGTGTCGCCTTTTTCCACAAGCGCAAGGCAAACTGCTTGAAAGGCGCGGCGCGCCCCCGGCGTGACGCGAGCTTCATCCATATTTAAAAACCTGGAGAGATCGCTGTGGAATTCTGCGATTGGCGGCTTGGTAATCTTATCGAGTCTAAAAGGCTTGCGGCACTGGTCACACGTCGAGTAACCGTCGCCGTAGGCGATGAGCGCCTTCATCGCCTCTGCGGTCAAACGGCCTGCAGCTTGGATCGGCTGGATGTTGATGAAGTTCTCCTCGACTTCACGGACTGGTATATTCCCTGCGATCTTCATTCTTGAAGCTCCTCTTCAAGCTTTGACAAAGCGGCTTTTGCGCGTGCGAGGGCTTCTCGCGCTTGCATCTGTTGCTCCGCACTCAACTTGTGCAAGGGGGCGGTCTCGCGCAGCAGTACTCGCAAGTCAGTAAGAGCGAAAAGTGCCTCAAATAGGTTATCTACAGCGTTGTCCATGCCTAAACCCCAATAGTCCAGAAGCTTAATGTTATTAATTTTTATTGACAGAAACGAGCCGTTAGCGGCCACCCGCGCCTGAAAAGGCTTATTTGCTGAGTGCACGAATTCGATGCTCGTCGGCGCAGCTTGACAGGTCAGGGCACACGGGCTTACGCGCTCGAGGCTGCACGTACGCCATCGCCGCGACTGAGCGCCGTTCCATGTCAGATAAGCTTAATAAACTCCTAACGCTAACATATAATAGCCGCCTTTGTTCGCGGAAGCGTGCCAGTATGCACGAACTCGAAAATGAAAATCAGATGCAGTCGGATGAACCCGCGACGCCAGTGAGCGAGTCAGAACCCGCTGCATATGCACTTCTAAGCGCACTATTCGATTCCATTTTGGTAATCAATGAGAGAGACGTTATCCTTACTCTTAACCAGGCTGCAGCACTCTGGCTCGGCACGACCTTTTCTGAGGCGGTCGGAGCACCGGTGGGTTCAGTCATTTCAAGCGAATTGGCAAAGCAAATAACTGCTTGGAGGCAAGAGGCGGTTGCTTCGAAAACACCCATTCGAACTGAAGCAGTGATTGATTCCAAGCGTAAAGTTTTCTCGATTTACCCGGTCCGCGAGAAGTTAGGGCGCGTAACGCGCATCGTCATCGCGATCCGTGATGTCACTGACGAACAACGCATGCGCGAGGAGTACGAGCTCCTGGCTGGGAAGGTTGCACAGCAGGCACGCACTCTCGAGGGTTTTCTATCAGCGTCAGCCGATCTAATTTACGTGTTTGATCGGGACAGCCGCTACATATACGTTAATCGGCCTGGAGCCCGAGCGCTGGGATTTAAGCCGCACGAAATGGTAGGTAAGACGTGGACGGAGCTCGGATTGCCACTTCAGCCGATGAAGCGTATGATTGCCCTCGGTGACATTGTGTTCGCAACAGGTCGTCGAGTGACCGACGAGTTGCACTGGATCGATCCTGCCGGCGAGAAGGATTTCGAATTTGTCCTCACCCCCATCTACAACGAAGAGGGGATCGTTGAAGCGCTCATATCGACAGCGAGGGATGTTACAGAGCGTAAGCGCATCGAAGAAACTGTTCGGCGCGAACGCGATCAAGCCCAGCAGTACCTCGATACGGCCGAAGTCCTCATGGTCGTGCTCGATACGGTTGGGCGAATTACTCGTCTTAATCGCAAAGGGTGCGAGCTCCTCGGCGTACAGCAAGAACAGGCGCCAGGTAAAGACTGGTTCAACGAATTTGTGCCCGATCGCGCCCGAGAGAAGACGCTTGACGGATTTGAACGGATCACTGCTGGAGAGATAGAACCGTTCAGACGCTACGAAAGCCCCGTGCAAACGGCCCGCGGTGAAGAACGCGATATGGAGTGGCACAACGCACTTCTCAAAGACGCAGCGGGCACCATAGTTGGCATGCTAAGTTCGGGAACTGACGTTACTGAGCGCAACCGAATCGAGGCGGCACTTGAACAAAGCGAGCGCAAGTACCGGGAACTGATCCAGGGCGTCAATAGCATCATATTACAGACGGATTTACAGGGCAATATCACGTTCCTCAACAAATATGGACAACAGCTCTTTGGGCACGCTGAAGCAGAACTCATCGGACACAAGCTTGTTGGTACGCTGCTACGGGCAACTGAGAGTACCGAAAGCCAGTTTGCCAGCTTTACCCGGAACCTTCTCGACGCTGCTGACAGTTATACCCAAATGGTCAGCGAGAACGTCACAAAGGACGGACGCCACTTGTGGATTGAATGGATGTTCACGCCGCTCTTTGACAATCAAAGCACCTTTGTTGGGGTGCTTGGTGCCGGCATTGATATCTCGGCCCGCCTAGAGGCAGAGAGAGCCCTCAAGAACGTAGAACGTCTTGCGGCGATCGGCGAGACTGCTACTATGGTCGGTCACGATTTGCGCAATCCGTTACAGGCAATTCGCTTTGCAATCGATTTACAGAAGAAGAGGGGCGTGCTCACGTCGCCGGACCAACGGGGGGGTGCCGACTGGGACAACGTCGATCGACTGTACGACCTCATAGATGAACAAGTGCGCTACATGGACAAGATCGTAGCGGACTTGCAGGCCTATGCACAACCCCTCAATCCGGAGCAAACGCAGATCAGAGCCGTCGATCTTATTACCTCGACGCTCTCATCAATGAAAGTTCCTCGTAAGGTTCACGTGAAGACCGATATTCCCGACGGTTTATCGCTCTACCTCGATCGCCGGCTTATGCAGCGCGTGCTCACGAACCTGATCCTCAACGCAATTCAAGCGATGCCCGAGGGCGGACAGCTCACCATCAGCGCCGCTGCCTCAGATGGAACCGTGCTAATGACCGTCGAAGATACCGGCGTTGGAATTCGCGAAGACATTAAGGATAAGCTATTCAGCCCTCTTTTTACTAATAAGGCGAAGGGCACCGGCCTTGGTCTTGCCGTGTGCAAGCGGATTGTGGAGTTGCACGACGGAACGATCACCGTGGAGAGCGAAGAAGGAAGGGGTGCGCGATTTGTCGTGAACCTCCCTTCTTAAGTGATCGCCGCAGAGCGCGCCCGATCCCAAGACACCACGTGTGTTGGCCGGTGCAAGTCATGCAGCTGAAAAACGCACCTCTTGCACTGCGCAGGTTACTTAAGAAGCGCACGCGTCGCCGCGAGTGCTGGCCGCGGGGTACAAGAGGAGTGCGCGAGAATTCCGGTGGGATTATGATCAAATCCAAAAGGAGTTACGAGAGAGACGCGTCCAGCGACGGTTACCGAGTCCTCTTTGATCGACTGTGGCCGAGAGGTGTGAGAAGATCTGATGCGAAACTCGATGGGTGGTCTGGAGACCTCGCGCCTAGGGCCGAACTTCGCAAATGGTTTGAACACGACCCGAATGATGGCCCGAATTCCAAAGATGGTACCGAGTCGAGCTCAATGGTAAAACGCACCTGCTGCAGAAACTGATCGCTAATGCTGCTGACCGGGACATCACGCTGGTTTACGCATCCACGGGAGCAGCGGTACCATAATGTGGCCGTGGTCTGGTCAGGTTGAAGAGTTCTTGACTCCATAAGAATCACACGTAGAACAAAAAGGTCCAGCGTTGTTGCATTCCCTTTTCGGCGGGTCGAAACACAGCGCAGCGAAACTAAGAGCCGGGATCCTGTTCTTTGGCCTGTGCAATCCTCGGTACGCTGAGAACGTGATTACGGGCTTTTGACTTGTCGCTATGCAGCATTAGAGAGCTTAAGCTTGAGATAGAGCCGATTTGCCTAAAAAAGGCGCCAAAATCCGCGCAAAATATCGGCTTTCGTCTGCGCGCGTGCGGCATCGTGGCCATATGTATAAAACCATTCGGAAAATACTATCCGCTCATGGAGAAGACGGTAGTAGAACGGCTGCAGATGTTTGGCATCAACGAAATGGAGGCTAGCCTTTATTTGACGCTGCTCAACAACGGCGAGGAAACTGCCGGTGAGCTTGCTGATGTGACAAGAATAGCTCGCGCGGATGTCTTCAAGACGCTGAACGGACTTCTTGAGAAGGCAATGATTGAAGAATCAGTTACAAGGCCGACCAAATACTGCGCGGTGTCCATCGAAGTGGCTCTTGACGCAGCAGTCATGAAGCAAGCGTACCACCTTCGGCAAATGGAGCGCTCGAAACAGGAGCTCGTAGAGCTCGTAAATCGTCACGTTCCGATCGGGTCCAGCGAAGCCACGTTTTTTTAAGTGAGCAGACTGCTAACATGACATATCGGCAAGAGCCAGCCCTGCTGCGTGGAACCGGAAAAACGCCGAAAGAACAGTTGCGTTCTAAAGACGGGGGCCCGTTAACGTCCCCGCTTTGCGATGGGAAACCGTACCTCAGTCAGTACGTCGCTTTCTGCAACTTCCATTGGGTTGGTCAAATACAGCTCCATCGGCGCTCCAGTCACCTTGTAGTCGTTTTGCGCAGCATATTCCATCAACGCTGCATAAACGGGTGCTATCTGGTTATACGGTCCTTTGTGAATCGCTGAGAGCACTTCTTGCGCAGGGAATGTCTTGATCTGTATTTTCCCCTCGCCTTGCGCGTCTCCGATGAAAGGGATTCCCACGTCAAATTGCATTTCGCCTCGCGCCATATCTTCCTGGCTGCTATAGTAGACCGCGAATGGAGGTCCTGCCATCTGCAACCCCCTTTTCATCACCCATTCGATGACTTCGCTGAGTATCTGCCCCATATCGTCCGCTACCGCAGCAACCGCGCCTTTGTGGAATATGCACGCCGCTCGCATTTCGTCAGCCATTTTTTCTTCTATTTTTGCCATCAATGTCCCCTACCAATTCTGGCCTGCTTCACACGAAATACTTTGCCATTTGCGCTGCTTGGGAGGGAACGAAAGAACCGAAATAGCCTTTTCAGGTATTTTTGTGCCCTCAGACGGGTGCGAGAGAAGGCCGTCACGCCGATGATGAACAGAACGCGTCGGGAGGATAATAAGTACGATATCGTAAGTGATCGCCTCAATCGCTGGGGTATTCTGCGAGCTGCGATAGCGCTATTCCGGCCGCAATCGCACCCGCGAATAAGAGATCACACCGACGACAAAGAGGATCGCGGTGAGAACGATCGCAAATCCCACGTAGACCGCCACGGCGCCAAAGCCACTCCCATAGATGAGGACCTGACGCAGCGCATCCGCGACCTGTGTCCAGGGGAGCAAGTCGTAGACCTGGAACGTCGTCCCAAAAGCTGTTCCAAGTATTTCATTGGGGAGCGGAAAGAACGCCCCGGTGAGGAAGGACACCGGCACGGCAATGAGCACACCTAATTGTGCCGCCTGCCGCTCGTTGGTGGTAAACGCCGCAAGCAGTAAGCCGAGCGAAATCGAGGCTATCCCGCCTATGATGCCAACGAGCACGGCGAGCCCGATGGAATTCGCGCCGTCGGCCCAACTAAACCCGAGCGCCACGGCGACCCCTAAAAGCAGCAGTATTTGCGCTACGGCAATGAGAATCCATGTGAGCAACGTGCCAAAGAGGAGGTCAAATGACCGCATATTGGAGAGTTTGAGTCTGCCGAGCGTTCCGCGGTCAGATTCTCTCGTAAGGTCTTGCGCGACGCTGCTGACCTGCATAAGCAAGGCGAACACAATCAATCCCGGTGCCTGATAGTCGAAGAGCGTCAATGATCGCGTGCCGGTGAGCGGTTGTACGGCCGCCGAAATGTAGTCGATGCTCGCGTTGCTCTGGCTCTGGTTTTGTGCCAGCGTGGCGTCAACCTGTCGAATCGCCGTGGCCTGTATTTGGCTTTGGTACTGTTCGAGGAGGTTGGAGATCAGACCTTGCGCGGCGCCAAATGCGGCACTGCCCGTGTCCCCTTCGACGATGACCTGTGCGGTGACGTTGCTCTGTTTCGGAAGCGTGAGATTCACCGGTAGCTGAGCCGTGCTTCCGTTTATTACCCGCAGGCCGATATCTGAGGTTGTTTCAGCCCGCGCGGAGGCATTGGCCAATGCAACGACCGCTTGTGAGAAATTTTCCGGAATCGTGATCACCGCATCGAGGCCGCGACTTTTGAGCATCGTCTGGGCCTGATCGGCACTCACGTTATTGAGGGTGAACATGTGAGTGTCAGTTTGCGCGTAGGTGATGTTTTCGAGGAGCTGCGTGAAACTCGCCCCGTCGTTGACGTGCTGGGTGGTATTGTTGATGGACACCGTTGCCCCCGCGTCGAGATTAATGACCGCAATCTCGTGAGGCGCCGTCCCTGTGCCAAGCGAGCTGGGACTGCCGAAGGCGAAGGCAAAAATGATCATGAACACAACAGGGAATAACAGGAGGAAAAAGAGCGAGCGACGGTCTCGAATTGTTTGCTTGAGCGCCTTTATCGCTAACGATAGAAACTTCACTGTCACTCCCGCAGCCCCCTTCCGGTGAGATAGATGAAGACGTCCTCGAGCGTGTTTTCCCGAATGGAAATATCCGAGACGCGGGTGCCAGTCGCATCGACGCGTTCGATTATCTCAGGGAGCAGGCTGACGGCGTTTAACGCTCGTATGGTGATCTTTCCGCTCGCTTCGTTGATTTCTAAGATGCCGTTGACGGCTTTGAGGTCGACCATCACCGCTTCGTTCTTCTCTCGTTCGGCGAGTTGCATCTCGATGATATCACCGGAACCGATCGTCTTTTTCAGGTTTCCTGGTGTGTCGAACTGAAGAAGCTTGCCGTGGTCGATGATGGCGATGCGGTCACTCAACGCATCGGCCTCCTCCATGGCGTGGGTTGTGAGGATGATGGTTTTCCCCTCCTTGTTCTTGAGTGAGCGAACAAAGTCCCACAGCAACAGGCGGGACTGCGGGTCTAACCCCGCAGAGGGTTCGTCTAACACGACGATATCAGGATTGTGAATAACGGCGAGCGCGACGTTGAGCCTGCGCTTCATGCCTCCAGATAGCTGCGACACGCGCACGTTCGCCTTTTCAGAAAGCGCGAGATCAGCGAGCAATGAGCGCACGCGCTCGTTCGTGACCGTTCGCGGAAGGTCGTACATGTCGCCCATGACGATGAGGTTCTCGGCGCACGTCAGCTCCTCCCACAAGACGAGCTCTTGCGGACAGATGCCTATGCTCCTTTTCGGCACGCGCGCCCGGTCTTGTCCGTTGATGAGTACCACACCGCCTGTCGGGCTCAACAATCCGACCATCATGTTGATCGCGGTGGTCTTTCCTGCTCCGTTGGGTCCTAAAAATCCGAATATCTCTCCCTTCTTGATTTGCAGGGTGAGGTCGTCAACGGCAACTAGGTCACCGTATCTCTTTGTCAGGCCTTGCGCCTCTAATGCATAAGCATCCGTTGTATAATCCGACGATTGCTCAGTCATGCTCCGCACGTCGCTAAACATTGCCACTCTTCGCTCTTCATCGTTGCGCTTCGATGAACCCGTGGGATACAAGCGTCCTCGCTCACGTTGTTCAAGTTGAAGAAGTCTACGCTGCTGGTTTAATATTCGCTTCCAGTCTACCGGTTTTCTTTCTGAAAACCTTCTATTTGTGGCCGAGGCGACGTTCGCCGTAGTTGGAATCGGGCGAGCTTTTAATATTCAAAACACCATATAATAAGCCAGCCTGGATAGAAAAGGTGATCGTTTGACTAAATGGAAATATAGCGGAAAAGAGATTTCCTTTGACCAAGTAGATGACGCGCTCAAAGCTTTGGATAACGCCTGCCTGCACTGCGGTCCCGGTAAGCACTCGCCAGAGTGCCCGATTGGTAAAGCAAAGGCAGAACTGTACGACATCAAGTGCTCAGATAAGCGCCATATCCCCGACGTGCAGCTGTAACCGTCACGAGAGGTTCAGTATGCCATCAACGCAGCGTGAAAATCTTTGATGGCATCTTCAGGATCTTTTCCTCCGAAATACGATCGCAGCGTCTCTTTCTTTTCTATTACTCCATTGAAGGCGACTTCGACTTCTTTTTGAGTACAAACAGACGCGATGTCCTCAATTATGTGGTTCGCCACGGACTCGTGATTTGCGTTATAGAAACTACCTAAGATGAAGAATTGCATAATCGAAAACAGAGCCTGGGTGTGCCGTTCCTTCTCCTTTGCGTATGATATCAAATCGGTGAAAAGGTGAGACACTGATAACAACAGCTGCGAATGGACGATCCCTCTCGAGCGATCGAGAGCGAGGATGCCAACCTCCCTCAGGTATCTGAAACCCCCAAGATACTTACTATCTTCTTCGATGGTAGTTACACACACGGCTCGAATGGAGTCAACAACCTCGATCTCTGTACTCGTGTCGTCGATCCTGATTGCCGTCCGGGCAATATCGAACAGCTGTTCCAGCACCTCTTCGTTTAACCCCTCTCTGCGATTTTTGAAATTATAGACTGAGACGTCTTCGAGCGCTGTCAAAGCGTCGCTTGCGACGTCAACATTCCCCTGTAGTGTTTCTTTCCTAATGATGTCCCCTAAGATCTTGATGAGGTCCGTGTTTTCGCGTGGTCCGTTCTCCCTTAGAGCTGCGGTCTTAACGTTGTCAATAATGTCGTCAGGATTAAAGAACCGTGGAATGCGACGGAATAGATTTAGGATCGACAAAAAGGACCACGCCGCCAGCGCCACGCTTAGTGACGTGAACACTCTGATATCATTGGGGACCGTAGCACCGCTTACGTGGGCAAGCGTGATGAAGTTGACGAACATTGCGGAGATAAAAAACACGATGATGCCTACGATTTGAAAATCTTTGAAGATTGATGCAAGGAGGAAGTGCAACACTTTCGGTGTATACTTCGAGGCTGAGAATTCAATTGCGATGATCAAAACAGAGAAGGTTATTGCAAACAACGCGGCAAGGCTTTCGGTGAGCGTGCTAAGCAAAAAACTCGCAGAACTCGCATCGCCATTGAACAGAATTCTGGTGCCGGTTAGGTCAAAAACAAAAAGCAGAAAGATTATGCCGCCTGCCGCTAAAAAAAGGAGGTCGATGCGATTTAGTTTAACGTCGTTCAAAGCCATGTTTTTTAGGTACTGCAACACGCTCTCAAATTGAGCTTTTTGGCCCGAAACCACTTTTTACTAGAGTAGCCAAAAAGAGAGGACGCAAGGATAAAATAGTTGCGCTCGCCGACTCGCACGCTATTAAGCTAGTGAGCAGCCTAAGCCGATATACCGAAGATGTGGCGTAAAGAACTGGCGTGAAAACGCGCACGATGAGCTGGAATCGGAACACGGCCAATGCGCGCCCGAAACGTTTTCGTGGCGCAGCCCTACCTAAGCGCGACTCGCGTAGTCAGGATAGTGGAGGAACGGAAGTGAGCGAGATAGAAACGTACAGAGGGAAAGCACTCGAGGTGAAGGCATTGATCGAGTACTCGACCGATTCTGTAGTTAGTAAGACCCTTATCGACACGAAAGCGGGCGTGATCACGTTGTTTTCTTTCGATGTGGGGCAATGCTTGAGCGAACACACCGCACCATATGATGCAGTCGTGCAGATCGTCGAAGGCGAAGCAGAGATCACGATTGGGGGGAACGCCGTCCACGCGCGTGAAGGGACTATGGTCGTGATGCCCGCAAACGTCCCGCACGCGCTTCGAGCTGCAAAGCGGTTCAAGATGCTGCTCACGATGATTCGTGCCTCGCGGACTTTGGAATAAGTCACGCAGGAGTTAAGAATGACACAAGAAAACGCAGAAGGTAAGTACACAGGTGAAGAAGCCCCTGAAAGTCAGGAATTGATCGACAAAGTGCGGCGCCTAAGCTTGGGGGCTCAAAGCGTCTTGTACGCAATGCTGATCGAAGAGGGAGAAGAAGAACCAGCAAAACGCGAAGGGTTGACCTCCGCCGAGATACACGAAGCGTGTGCCTCCTGTAGCTTGGACGACGCGGCAACGCCGCAAACCCTGATTGAAGCTGGCATTTCTGAACTCAAAGAGCAGAGGTTCATCGAAGAGCGAGGCGGAAGACTGTTCCTCACAACGCGCGCCGAGCACATGCGTACCTTTGAAAAGGCAGTCGAGAGCAGCAGGTACGTGGTTCGCAGATAAGTGCTCCATTTCGTCCGCGTGCCGCGGTCCCACACACAGGTTAGGGGGCAAAATGGTCGATTATTTCAAACGAAAAAAGCAGATTCAAGAGCTTATGGGCGCGAAGGACGTCGATGCGATGCTCATTGCCGGGGCTGAGAACTACTACTACATCACCGGCGATTATCGGCGGCAAGCTCGAATGTTGTTCTATCGAGATGCCGATCCAACCCTCATCGTCTTCCAACCTGAGGTGGAGCAAGTTCGTGCGCACACGTGGGTAAATGATGTCCGGGTTGGAGCAGCGCCACCGAACTCATGCAGCACTTCTTTACCGCGATGAAGGCCCATGACCTTCGCAAAGCTACCGTCGGTTTCGATACGCACACCGCCCCCGGATTCGAAGTATTTCGTTTCAGAAAGCTCAATCCCGACATCACCATGGTCGAGAACGATGATATCATGAGCGAGCTACGCATGGTGAAGTCAGCTGATGAAATCGCTCGTATGAAAAAGACCGCTCACGTCGCAGAGCTCGGAATGGTGGCTGCGGCGGATGCGCTCATCGCCGGCGCAACCGAGAACGACGTTGCTGCAGAGGCCGAATACGCCATGCGAAAGGCAGGTTCAGAGCGTTTGGGGTTTCTTACCTTCGTTAACTCAGGCGAACGCTCGCTCGGCTTGCACGGATTTGTCTCACGCCGGGTTATCAGCGGCGGAGATCCCGTCATCGTAGATCTACACCCCGTCGCAGATCTGTATGCCAGCGACATGGCCCGTACCTTCGTGTGCAGCCTCAGCTGGTGGCATGGCAGCACAAGCAGTCAGCACGGAGTTCATCAAGCTTGCGGCAGCCTACGATGAGGCGCAACAAGGGGTCATCGACGCGGTAAAGCCGGGCTGGAAAATCAAGCAGGTCACCCAGTTCATGGCGGAGTCCATTAACAAGACCGAGTTCGGCAAGTACGTCGTTCCGGGCTACATCCACGGCGTCGGCCTCGAGGCCGAGGAGTACCCCCACCCGAGCCATTATCCGCAGCACGGCGAGATCACGCTTAGACCCAACATGACGGTGAGCATCGGTCACGCCGTATTCGGTGCCTGGACTCGGAGGCTACCGACGGGAGGATGTCGTGCGGATCACTGACCACGGCTGCGAGGTATTGACTCGAGGAGACGGACTCCCGGGGATTCTATGAGTTCGATATTCGCAGGGCCACGGGTGGCTGAAGCAATCCGCGCCACACATCGTGGGACTTGCAGAGCTGTAGTTTGAGCATGAGCGAAACTGCGCCCCTCGTCTGGTGATGATGCACACCCCCAACGTTGCGTCTTCAAGTGCTACCCACGGAAACACGAAAGAAGCCGCATACTTCCCAGGCAGCACGCGCGGTAGGCTTGCGCTGCATCGCCGCTCAACGAACGTGTTACGCTTTTTTGCGGCGCGCCCTATTTATGTTATTATAGCTTACGACCGGATATGCTCAAGGAACCTCTACTTGCGGTCGAAAACGAGCGCTTAAAAGCTGAGAACGAAAGGTTACAGCTGAAGCATTCGGAAGAGTTTACCCGCGTGCGCGCCGAAGTTGAACGCCTGAAGAAGGAGAATGACAAATTAAAGACACTGAACAAAGATTTGGAGCGCAAATACCTCCGGATATTGAAACAACTTGAGAAACACACGAAGAGAGCTGCCAGCGTTTAAACACATCTTCGTGCGACGAAGGACGTCGCGAGGCCATCAGCTTTGAATCTGCAATAAACGCGCGGCAAGACGACTCCTACTATGCGAACAGGTAATCGAAATGGTATGTATTCTCGCTCAAGGCGCTAGAAGCACACGGTGCAGAAACCGCACACTGACAGCGCAATCGTCGTAATCACGCGCCGAGAATCCCGTATCGTCATCTTTACCGACATCAATGAACCGCACCTGCTGGCGGTTGAAAACGGACGCTAAATTACACCAAAGGCAAGCAAGCTGACCAGGCCGGTGCCCGCCTGACCACGGCCCGCGCCGCGTTGGCCCAGATTGCGCTGGGCGAGGCCAGACCGGTCGATAAACTGGCGGCGGGTGAAGCCAAAATTAAGGGTCGCTAGGGAAAATTGATCGGTTTTCTGTCGTTGATGGAACTTTGAATTTTGGCTCAACATTGTTGCGCCTTGAGGGGCAAAGAATCCCTCTTCCGCGAGCTCGAGATTCAAGCAAGGCAAGCTCCGCGCGCTACTTTGCGCGATGCCTCTTGCCGAGCAGCACGAGTGCAACAATTGCGATCCCTGCTGCGGCGTAGTCTCCTTTAAATCCAGGAACTCCTGTTCCAGTGCTGCTTTGGCCAGCAGTCGTTGTGGCAGTCTGATTCTGACCTCTTGGCTGCCCTGAAGAGGCTGTTGTAGTTACGGCGCTGGCCGGTACGATGGTTCCGTAGCTCGCAACGGGCTGTATGAGTGGGTACTTGTCGCTAGGCCCTTTCGCGGGCCAGGACTCTAACTACTTTATCGGAACCTTGACTCCTTCGAAACTTTCTACTAGAGGTACAGTAACCTTTAAAAGTCCATTGGAGAATGTAGCGTTCGCCTTTTCAGGCTCAATGGCGTGGGCGAGTATCCAGCATCCGATGTATTCAATGTCATCTCTCGGTGCGGTAAGACAAAAGCCATTCTCAGAGGCTTCAAGTTCTATGTCCTTCTTGTGTACGCCGGGCAGCTCCACTTCAATCGTGTAGATATCTTTGTCGTGATACAACGACGCGTCCGGGACGACGCCGATTCGTTCTTTTTCATCCATAGATTAACCACCGCAGAAAGGTTCAATTCAAATCTTTAAATAACTTTCCGGGCATTAGAGTTTTGATTTGCGACGCGCTTCGAGCTGCATATTTTAGTTAGGCACGTCCGATGCCGCAGATAACGTTTTTTAGACTTGAAAATTTGAGAACGTCTCGAATTCAACCAAATCAATCAAAGCAGCTCTAGCGGGTTTTGAGCCTATTAATAAGTATAAAAAGAAGTTCCATCGAAAATGTCTTTTTTGGGGGCCTTTGCCACCTTTTTCGGCTATTTTTTGGCCCTGCGGCACGAGAATTACTTGCAAAATATAAAACGAGGTAGTATCATGGTATATGTTACCCTCTATGGGTGATGTGGGGGCGAAAACACCAATACCAACGGTCGAGTAAGTTAAAATCTGCTCTAGCGCTTCTAGAACAAAGGTACCTTGCCTTTAAGCGCGCCGCTGGAAAGAGCTTTTCTCGCCCCACACACCCCATAGAGCCAGATATTTTCTCGCCCCACACACCCCATAGAGCCAGATATTTTTTAGCGATGTCTCTTTAGTCTCTTACAGGTCGCGAGCCGCAGTCAAGCGTTGCCGCATCAAGGCGGCGAATCCGGGAATCCTCCCACGCGACTCAATGACTCTACAAAACACGTGCGAGTAATACAAAAGTTGTGGCGTTTCTTTCAAGCGTAGGCCAGAGCTGACTCTGCAGGTCACGAAGCTCGAGCTGGCTCGAGATCAAAGACGTCGTAAACCCACTGGGTGCGCTTTTGCCAGTCGTGCCGCAGCGCCTGCTTGGATATGCTGTACTTAGCAGAGAGCTTATCAAGAATCTCCGTCATATTCAATTTTTGAACATAAAGACGATACATCTCCCGCCTTCTCGCATAGAGCTGCGCTTTGTTTTTCATAGTCACCTTCCCGCTTCTAGCTGGCGGAATGAACGCCCGCCGTGTTATGAGTGACGCACGAGCAGTGTGAAAGTAATTCATCCTCGTCTTAGAAGTATAAATCGGCATCCTCCTTTTTTCCCTTGCCTCCAGCTCGAAGTGCGGAGCGCATCGTGCGCCTTTCTAGGTTACAGTCGCGAGTGACTCGTCTAAGAATGGACCACCGCTGCCTGACGACGAATATGACAGCCCAGAGGCAGGCCTAATGCTTAACTCAGCTTGTCTGAAAACGCTTCCTGATTGTCAACTCGCACGCTTCACGACTTGCGCCCCTTGGCAGCTCCCGCCAGCACGCATATATAGCTGAGAAGTGAACAGTCGCCAGAAATGGATACGAAGATGTCGGGAGATACGCGTATCAGCTACGAGTGGATTGCGCTCTCAGTGACCACGATAGGCGCGCTGATGGCGGCGATTGATGCGTCGGCCGTGCTCATCGCGCTCCCCACTATTATGGCCGATCTACAGGCAAGCTTCATAACGATCATGTGGGTGCTGCTGGGGTACATGCTCATCCTGGCAGCGGTGGTCCCGGTCGTCGGCCGGCTGGCCGACATGCTCGGGCGCAAGAACCTCTACAACCTGGGCTTTGTCATCTTCACCGTCGGGTCGCTGCTGTGCGCACTTGCACAGCCGCAATATCACGGCTTGGATTTGGTGGTCTACCGCATGATACAGGGCGTGGGCGGCGCGCTCCTCATCACCAACAGTGCGGCGATCGTGACCGATGCATTCCGCCGGGGAAATGTCGGCTTCGGCTTGGGGGTGAACGGGATCGCGTTTTCCGCAGGGTTCCTCCTCGGCCCGGTCGTTGGGGGGTTGCTCACGTCGATTTCGTGGCGACTGGTGTTTCTCATAAACGTCCCAATTGGTATTGTCGGCACGATATGGGGGATACTTCAGCTCAGAGAGCCAGTGATACCTCCTAAAGGACAGCGCTTTGACTGGGCCGGAAGCCTGACCTTCACCCTGGGACTGGGGGCACTCCTTCTCGGCGTGTCGCTTTATGCCTTTCCCGTGACCGCCATATGGGTCGTGTATGTGCTCTTTGTCGTGGCCGCAGTGAGTCTCGCGCTGTTTGTTGTTGCGGAGCGACGCGCTCCTGAACCGATGCTCAACCTGCGCCTCTTCGAGAATCGAAGCTTTGCCTTCGCCTCGGCTGCTAACGGGCTTAACGGGCTTGCCAGGGGGGCAGTGCTCTTCGTGCTTATATTCTTCCTGCAAGGACCATACGGCTACGACCCTCTGATGGCAGGCATTCTCTTGGCCCCTTTCGGTCTCGCCTTTTTGGTCGTCGGGCCGATTTCAGGGCACCTCTCCGATCGGTACGGTGCGCGCTACCTCGCAACGGCCGGGTTGCTCGTGTCCGTCGTAGGGTTGCTCGGGCTAGCCACGGTGGTGAGCACGACACCGTATTCGGTCCTCGCCGTGTACATGGCGCTCATGGGCGGTGGTTCTGGCCTTTTCGCGTCACCGAACATGAACGCGATCATGAGTGCGGTTAAGCCGAGCGAGCGCGGAAGCGCATCCGGTATACGGACAATGCTGATGAACACCGGCCAGATGCTCTCCATCGCTATTGCTTTCCCGCTTATCCTCAGCCAGATTCCTGAGGTCGTCTTGATCCACGTCTTTTTGTTCGGAGGCGGCCTCAGCGGTACGCCTCAAGTCTTGGCGGCCTTCGAGCTCGGTATGCACGAGGCGTTTCTTGTAGCCGCTGTGTTTACGGTGTTTGCGGCGATCATCTCGTTTAGTCGACCATCAGGTGCACCGCGCGATTCTGTGGCTGGCTGAGGGGGCCCTTGCTCTGAGGCATGCTGCCACCTGCGTCCAAACACAAGCAGATACCTGCTCTGCAGTCCTCGCTTGAGTGACCGCAGCTCGTCTTAGCAGCGCTCTGGTCGGTAGCGGTTGAATGTGCTGCTTCGCCTCAAGCGTTTTTGTTCGTGTGGTCTAAGAACGTTGATCCCTGGAAAGGCCTACCACGCGACGGTATTACCACGTCTCGTGATGGATACACGAAGGATTGAATCGATCAACCGGAGCCGGAGTCTCCGCTGGGCGTCCTACAGGGATTATACACAGCGGAATAACGTTCGCGGGTAGATTGAGCAGCTCTTTAATACCTTTGACTCGCTCTTCAAAGGGGTAAACTGCGGTCCATACAGCCCCTAATCTTCGTTCGGTCGCTTCAAGCAGTATGTTTTCAGCGGCGGCTGAGCAGTCCAGGGCCCACAAGCCGGGAAACTTCTCCCGATTCTTATCTGCACAGACCGCAATTGCCAGCGGCGCATATTTAACCATCGGAGCCGTGGGACTAAGCCGCGAGATAGCTTCGAGGGTCTTTCGGTCTTGAATGATCACGAAATGCCACGGCTGTTCGTTCACCGCAGATGGCGCATGCATTGCAGCCGTGAGCAACGCCTCTATATCATCACCAGAGACGGGCTCCTCGGTGTATTTGCGGATACTTCTTCTTGACCGTATAGCTTTAGTAACGTCCATTGTTCACCTCAGTCGGCCACTTTCCTTGCCTATACTATCGAACAGCGCAGCGAGTTGAAAACTGTATTCCTCGTTTAGCACTAAGGCCTGCCAGAAGAAACGCTGTTATTGTGAAGCCGGGAGTGTCATTTCTTGTAAGCCCTCACTGGGTCCACGTAATGCCCGGATCGTCACCAGCGATGTGCTACCAT
>Ga0116124_1000744_pt1 | contig 27902 bp, 30 predicted proteins | sample June2015DPH_13_1_2_FD_89728 | JGI IMG/M metagenome (GOLD analysis project Ga0116124, IMG submission 89728) | Peatland microbial communities from SPRUCE experiment site at the Marcell Experimental Forest, Minnesota, USA - June2015DPH_13_150 | ecosystem: Environmental > Terrestrial > Soil >... | reverse complement strand
GCCACAGAACTGGGTACATTCAATAAGGTACTGCCCAGGGCTGTCTGCTCTCAGCCAGTAATGGTTATCGTGTCCTGGGATGGCATCAATGTGGACTCCCAACTGGGGGATGAAGAAGCTGTGTGCAACATCCATGGAGACCAACTCTAAGTCCACTACTTGTCCGGCCTTAACGTAGAGTGTGTTCTGTATGGAGGTTCCATTGGGATATTCAATGGTTGTTCCGTTGGAGAATGTGATCGAGCTACCGGGCGCATATTGGAACGTCCAGTAGAACTGGCGGGCGATGACTTTTACGTGGAGTGCTCCTTGTTGTTGGGGAGGAGTGTCTACGGCAATCAACTGAACGCCTGCGATTACTCCTATGTAGGCGAGGACTACAGAAGTGAGTAGGATGGAGAGAATCTCTATGGCATGTGTTTTCGAAACCATTACTTCGCACCAGTCTTTTGCGGTTTCTCTCTGAACCTGATTATGGCGTAAAACAGAAGTCCAAAGACCACTAAGCCCACAATTATTCCTATTATGAGAATCTGGTTAAACAACGCCCATTCAGCTTCAACTTGCGAGGACTGAGCGAAAGCGAAGGGTATTGAAGAGAAGAACATGAACAGTCCGGCGAATGCGGACAACTTGGGTGCGAAACGCAGGACGTATGCTTGCACTAAGGATTACCACAGCGATTTTGAGTGGTGCAAATCGCTTGCACTGATATTTAGGTTTGAATGTTCTTCTTTTTGCAAATGAAACCCTTGCTCAGAAAGGAGGAGAGTCGAAAATACCTAAGGGCAGTGTTAAGATTCCGGCATCTAGTTAGTTAGACTTCATGGGCGAACCTCTACGGCTACGGTCAAAGAAATAGGCACAGAAGAAATAAAGCGTATAGTTCCGCTGGGTCTGACCCCAACTGAAGCTAAGGGCTGGTACATTCACGCCGTATTAATGCCCTGGCTCGTCAGGGGCGTCATTGCGATCGGCATCGCCTCCGCGATTATTCTTTCTATGCTTACTCCACTTAGCGACTACTTGGAGTCAAATTTGACTTTGCACATGGTTGCCCAACATTTTCTCTACATAGCTGCGGGTTTTCTCATTGCATACGGTTTGGATTCCATGCTTTTTGTGGCGTCCCGATTTCATGATAAAGTCGCCGAGGTATACCGCCGTCTCCTGAAGGCCAATTCAGTATTCAATAAGTGGGGTCTAGTCACCTTCGTTGTAGCTTCTCTGTTGACGGCCTATTGGTACCTTCCAGCCAATTTCGATGCAGCTGTGCTAGGCGGTATTGTTCACTTTGAAATGCATATCACCTTACTCCTCGCTGGCAGTCTAGTTTATGGAGGGTCGAGGGTGTTGACGAAAAGAGCGCGGCAAATTGCGCCGATAATCGTTGGGAAGGCAATGGGCCTCTTTGGGGCCATCCTCCTCCTGACTCCTACGTACATCTACTCCGTGTACCCCGTATCTGAGCAGGCTGAAGCCGGCGTGGTTATGGAGGTCTTAATGCTGGTGTTGGATCTTACGGTTTTGCCCATTTGGTTGTACAATTACTTCGGGAAGGGTCCAGTAAGCTTAGAAAGGCAACCATGAATCCTTTGGAACTCCATTGAGTTGGTTCTTGGAGATGAATTAGTTTGGCTTACGAATTCGTCGAAGCTTTCTCTTCAGTCTTTCCTAAGATCCGTATTACTCAGATTCTGGCGGTTTTGGGAATAGTGGTGGACTTGGCCTGGAGACTCGCGAGCCGCAATTTCCTACACCCTTCCTTCATCGACATTCCCGCCGTTCTCTTAGTCGGCTTCTATTTAGCAAAACGCCCTAAGGTAGCAAGAACAGACCAAGAGAAAAGGTCGAGATGGATTCGGCTCTCTTAACCGGCGCGATTATCGGTAGTTGCTTCAAGGCGAAATACCCGTCACTAGATAGACTCCAACGATCCCAGCCAGAACTAATCCAGCAACAACGACCATGAGGACACCCAACCGGAGACCTTCATTTCTCGGCTGGAGAAATTTGATGTCAGGGTAGGCCTTCAGTATCCCCTGGCACAACAGCAGTGAAACAACTGCTCCAGACAAAACCTGAAGAGAGTTTATCGTGACAAGTTCCGCAAGAGCCGCGCCCATTCCGTACAACGGGGTTTCCACGGAAAAGTAACCGACCAGCATCACTATGCCACCCGCCACAACACCCGCCACTTTGAAAGAGAATCTCCGATTGTTCCCAATTAGACCAGTTAGGAAGCCTTCAGTCCCTTTTATGAAAAGTGTCAACGGCGAGAAGTATGCATAGCCCAAGAGAATGTCAGAAATTGCCGACCCAACGCCACCCGCAACACCACCGAGTCTAGCCCCGAATAGCAACCCTGCGAGCATGACCATTGCATCACCCAAGTTGAAATAGCCACGCGTGGGCGGGAAAGGTATGCTGAGGACCATAGTGACAGCCGCCGTCGCAGCAGTCATGACGGCAGTAAGCGCCACCTCTCGAGGTTTCGGCGACCTAGTGCCCAATACTAGCACCTTGCACTGGTTATTCTCACATCAAGTTGAATAAAACTTCGTCCTTCAGAGTCAAACGATAGGGCCTTAGGTTACTTCAATAGATTCGTTGTCCAAGCGGACAAGTCTCGAACCGTTTCTTCGCTGACCTCATGTCCCATAGGATATTCTCGATACTCCACGCGGGCTCCGCCCTTCTTCAGCAGCTCTGCGGATTCACGGGCTAGGTGTACGGGTATGATTTGGTCGTATGCTCCGTGGGAGACAAAAGCGGAAAAGCTACTAAGATTCTTCAGAAAGAGTGGTAATCCGGACTGTCGCGGGATGTAACCGCTCAAGGCTGCAATTCCGAGAAACGAAGCCGGGTCTAACAGAGCTACAGCAAACGCCATTATAGTGCCCTGGCTGAAACCTAGAAGGATAATTCGCTCACGATTCACAGGGTAACCAGCCCTAATCTCATCGATGAACCGGCGCAGGATGTCGAGGCTCGCACCGAACGTTTGAGGGTGTGGCACTCCCTCCTCGCCTACGTCGTACCATGCAAAACCTCCACCGTACCTGAAGGGCAGCGGTGCACGCGGAGAAATCACAAGTACTTCAGTCAAACCCAGCGAATGCACGAGGGGTATCAAATCATTCTCGTCGGTTCCCCGACCATGCAGTGCGACGATGGTTGAATATTGTTCGGCTTTCGTCGTGGGGTAGTAAATGACGTGTTCAAGCGATGCAGCTATGGGTGAGCCTTCCTTCATTGCCTTTCTACCTCTCTGGAAAAAGTTGTTATCGGGCTTAACGAACCATGTAGTTTCGTTGAAAGCTATGAAGCTTCAGCCTTTTGAGATGGAGCGTTGGCAATCCACCTGGGAGAACCAGGTCGAATACAACCTCTCCGAGAGCGGAGTCCAGGCGCTGAAAGTTGACGACCTGTTGGAAGGCGACGCGTCCACCTTGCTCAACCAATCCTTGGGTTACTCTCAAACAAATGGAACCGAGGAACTGAGAAAGACAATTGCCGCCACATACCCCAAAGCTACAGCCGACGAGGTCCTAGTGACGAATGGAAGCTCCGAAGCAAACTTTGTGACGCTTTGGTCGTTCCTGAAGAGAGGGGCCGAGATTGCAGTAATGAGGCCAAACTACATGCAAATCTGGGGCTTGGCCAAAACGATGCAAGCCACGGCCAAGCCATTTTGGCTCAAGGAAGGCCCAGAGGAGTGGTCCATGGATCTGCGAGCCTTAAGAAAAGCCGTGACCAAGAGGACCTTACTTATCGCAGTCTGCAACCCCAACAATCCTACAGGCGGGGCTCTCGACGAAGAAATGGTTGACGGGATTTGCGAAATCGCACGAAAGGTAGGTGCGTGGATTCTCTCAGACGAAGTATACCACGGGGCAGAGATAGAAGGGAATGAGACTCCAACATTTTGGGGTAGGTATAACAGAGTTGTCGTTACGAACGGTCTGTCGAAGGCCTATGGGCTGCCCGGCTTGAGAATTGGCTGGGCAGTGGCGGGCCGTGAGATGGTGAACAAACTTTGGTCCTACCATGACTACACCACCATTGGTCCCAATGCAATGAGCGACTACATCGCAAGGAAAGCTCTGCAACCGGAAACGCGAGCAAAGATTTTGGGGCGAACGCGAGAAATACTACGTTCTAATCTGCCACTTCTCAAGCATTGGGTCGACAAACATCACGAATACTTGTCATTCATACCGCCAAAGGCCGGAGCCATTGCCTACATGAAGTATTCTGTCAAAATAAATTCCACCCGGCTTGCGGAGCGACTTCTGCGGGAGAAGAGCACGCTGGTGGTACCAGGTGACCACTTCGGAATGGATCATTACTTGCGAATAGGTTACGGATATGAACAAGAGCGTTTGGTTGCAGGACTAGAACGCGTCGGAGATATGCTTTCGACACTTCATAATCTTCCCGAGGCCATGTCCTCCTGAGTCGCAAATTTGCGGTGGCCGACTTAACGGGAGATTAGACCGAAAGGTTCCAATAGTAGGAGGCAGAATTCCCGTTCTTAATTGTGAAGTATAGATAATGAGTCAAGAGACAACACACGTGAAACTAAGGTGTATGGAGTGTAAAGCGAAGTTCGACAGCAAGTATGACGCCTTCGACACGTCGGTGATAACAAATGTTGGGCAAGTCCTAGAGAACTTCATCTTCTGCCAGAAAATCGGGAAACGGGGATGCGGGAAACGGGTTTCAGTCGTAGTTGTCGATATTAGATAGAGCCCCTGGCAACCGAAACTCCTCCATTCGGCTTGAGTAAGATTTCTAAAGGCGTTACTTGTTCCATTCGGCGTGGAATTCGCGTGGGCAAACACATTCTAATCCTCGGCGGCGGTTTTGGCGGCCTAGCCGCGGCTGACACACTCCGAAAGGGCCTCACCTCCGAACACACAGTAACCTTGGTTGACAGGCAAACGCTCTTCTTCATGGGACTGACAAAACTCTGGATACTAAACGGCACAAGGCAAGTCGGACAGAACCCAGGTAATAGGACTCTCTTAGCAACGCGCGGGGTCGAGTTCATTGAGGGGGAAGTGAGTGCGATCAACGTTGCAAACCGTGAGGTCCGCGTTGGAAAGCAGCGCCTCGGTTATGATTACTTAATTATTGCTTTGGGAGCTGAATATTCAATAAGTTCGCCAAAAGGCTTCGCCAGGTACGCTAAGAACCTGTATACCGAAAGCGGCTGCGCAGAGATCAGGGATGTCCTGCGCTCGTTGAAGGGTGGGACGATAACGGTCCTGGTTTGTGGGCTTCTGTTCAAGTGTCCGCCTGCGCCGTACGAGGCTTCGATGATCATAGACGAAGTTCTCAGAAGGAAAGGGATCAGGGGTAAGGTGAAACTGCAAATCGTTACACCTGAGTCCCATCCGCTAGGTATTCTTGGACCCGAAGCTGGAAAGATGGTAACCGGATTTCTTGAGGATCGTGAAATCGTTTACCATCCATCGCAGAATGTGAAAGAAATCAAAGAGAAAAGTGTTGTAACTGAAGGAGGGGAGATCCAGCACGATTCTGTCTTCGCAATTCCCAAACATGTTGCCCCATCCGTCCTAAAGGACTCTGGACTCATTGATGAAACTGGATGGGTGCCTGTAAACTCAACAACGTTGGCGACGAGGAGTCCGAACGTGTATGCGGTCGGAGACTGCGCTGGCACTAGGATTCCGCAAGGGGCGCTTCTTCCTCGGGCAGGCATCCTAGCCGAAGAGCAAGGGAAAGTTGTAGCACAGAATATCATTCAAGAAATTCAAGGCATGGAAAAATCCGCTAGGTTTGAAGGACAAGGAGTATGCTACATGGAGGTTGGAGATGGAAAGGCTGCACCAGTTCGAGCGAACTTCTTTGCTCAACCTAATCCAACGTGGGAAATTGGCCCTCCAAATGAAGAAGGATACAGTCAGAAGCGGCGGTTCTTGGAAGAACGAATGAAAGCCTGGTTTGGCTGAAACGACGTCACGATACGGAATAGAGTTTCGTTAATCCCTGCAGCAGGTGCTGATGCATTTGGAGTCCAGGGCCCCCGGCTTAGTCTTCGCAGCACTCTGCATTGTTTGGGGCTCCACATGGTTGGGGATAAAGATTGGCCTAGAATTCCTTCCCCCATTCCTCTTTGCAGGCCTCCGCTTCGCAACAGCCACCGCCGCATTGTTCGTCTTGGCGAAGATACTTCACGCTCGTATGCCTAGAGATCGTTCATCTTGGATTCTGATGTTGTTCCTAGGTGTTTTTCAGATCAGCTTGCCCTACGGCCTAGTTTTTTGGGGCGAAGAGTACATCTCATCCGGGTTGTCCGCCGTCCTATTTGCCACTTTACCATTTTTCGTTGCTATCTTCGCGCACCTCCTCGCTGCCGAGAAGCTAACGAGAATTAAGGTCGCTGGAATAATCCTGTCCTTTGCCGGCCTAGTGGCAATTTTCTGGAGAGACATTACGGCAATGCAAAACCTTGTGGCTCAGAACTCCATTTTCGGGAGTCTTGCTGTCGTAGGAAGCGCCGCTTCAGGCGGGTTGGCCAATGTGATCGCGAAACAGCACGCGGGAAGAATCGACCCCGCTGCCAACGTTCTGGTTCAGCATTCAGTGGGAGCCATTGCTCTTCTATCTCTTGGCTTGATTACGGAAAACACAACGTCGCTTAACTTCACACCTGTTACGGTCGTAGCTGTACTCTACCTAGGTATAGTCGGCTCAGCACTCGGGTTTGTTGGACTCTACTGGCTGCTGAAGAAGACCACCGCCACTAACGTTTCGATGGTTACCTTCCTTAATCCAATACTCGCGTTGCTACTCGGTTGGGTGGTTTTGCAAGAAATTCCAGATCCGAATGTTGGCCTGGGCGCGGCTTTGATTTTAGCCGGCGTCTACATGACCTTAAAGCCGCCCGGCCGTTATATTTGAGAAATTTCTTTCATCGCTAGCGTTGAGCGAGTTCCAACGCCAAGTCGATGTTGCGCGCTATCTCTTCCATGGGGGGTTCAATGCCCCTGTATGTCTCCACAATTCCCACCTCAGTCTTCAGTAGGATGAGGTAGGTTGGATAAGCAGCGAACCTCAGCACACGGCGGAAGTCTTGCAATTTCTCCTTAAACTGGTCGTCCTGCGAAACGTGAATCGAACCAAATTCCACCCGGTCGCCATATTTTTCGTGGATTTGGTTTGCGAGTTTCTCAAAGAGCGGTTTTTGAATTTCACACCCCGTACAACGATCACGAGTTAGGGCGTAAACGTAAACAGTCTTCTCGCGTTGCGCCAAGGAACCTAACGGCCCTTCTGCAGGCAATTTGGGCTGGCGAAGAAAGTCCTCGTATGTTAGACGAGCTATGGGCATACGAAGTTGTTGATTGAGCCGGTCTATATACCTGAGCCTACGCCCATCGGTGATGTGAACACAACGAACGTGAACATGTCGCTTAGGGAAATTTTGTGCGCGGCTACGAAGCCCGCGTTGACTTCTAGGACATACATTGCCTTAGAGGATGGTGTGAAGACTGGGCAAACAACAGGGCTGCAGGGCGGCAAGGATTGCTCAAAGAACACCGCCTGCCTACTTGAATTGAACCAGATCATATCCAACGGGAACTTCATCTCATACATCCAGAAGCTCCAATAGTCTTCGTTCTGAAAGATGAAGAGCATCCCGTGATCGGGAGGCATCGAAGCTCGTCCTGACAGGCCCTTCTCTTGCTCAGCCTGAGTCGTGGCTAAATCAACATTGAGGACGACCCCATCGATCATTATCCGAGCACTATTTCGCGGCTGGAAAACATAGTAACCGACAACGACAACTAGGAAGATGAGAATCAACAAGACCGCAATTGCCGTTCTCTTCAATCAACACGCCGCCTCGCAACTGGCTAAGGAGTAGGTGAAATGTGTTCCCCTCGCTGACCCCCTCTGTACGAGGGGTGGTCTAACTTTGTGTGGGAAACCATCTTACTTCCGAAGATGAAGTCGGGGAGCCAGAGGTTCATGTTACTTTACTATGGTTAAGAACTGCTAGGACGCACTAACATTGGCTGAGAATGCGAGTGAGACCGACCTAGCCTTTCTTTGCCCCTAAGTAGAAGCCTAAGCTGAAGCTTCCTCCAATGGGTAAGACTTGGCCTAAGAATGCGAGAGAGCCTACAAGGCCGGCTATAGCGCCGGCGAAGCCGCTGTCGACGGCGCTGGAGAAAGCGTTGAAGTTGACTGTTATTACACCGATGGAGGCTAACCAGGTTAGACCGAGCATGAAAAGGCCTGAGATTAATGCCAGGATTTTGAGGACAACTGTTGCGACCTTCTTTAGACCGTAACCTAAGAGGAACCCTAGAGTTCCCCCGAACCCGATCTGGGTCACGAATAGGGTCGCTAGCCCACTTGTGTCCACGGTCTAAACACGCAAATAAGGCCGGTCTGATTCTGAGGCATTAAAGGTTCGACACGAGCGCCCGCATAAATCGCAAGCTTGCTGACTGGAATTGAACATGCTCGTCGAAAAATAGGGAATCCCACTGGAGTAACTTATCAGTGGCGATTATGCAGCTACTGCGGCGCATGCCAAGACTGCTGCAATGTAGCATGGACATTGAGCCCGAGCACACGTTGCCCGGCTGAGTCGTCGAACGCTCGCCCCGGACATAATTCGGTCCTTAAAGGCTTAGGGGACTGAAGATTCTTTGATGCCTGGAATTGCGCCAATTGCAGTTTTCATAGTCGCTGCGCTGGCATTGAATATCTCGCCCGGCCCGGACATGTTGTACGTTATTTCACGAAGCCTAGAGCAGGGAAGGAAGGCAGGTATCATTTCCGCACTGGGAATTGGAGCTGGGACGCTGATGCATACATTTGTGACGGCAATCGGGCTATCTGCGATATTGCTGTCGGTGCCGATTGCTTTTGAATTCGTCAGATACGCTGGCGCCGCCTACCTGGTGTACTTGGGACTCCGCATGCTTCTGGAACGAAACAGCGGTAAAGCTACCACGGAGTATTCCAGTTCAAAGAGCGTTCGCAGCCTTCGCAGCATTTTTCAACAGGGCGTCACAACAAACGTCCTCAACCCAAAGGTTGCCCTCTTCTTCTTGGCTTTCCTCCCACAATTTGTAGACCAGTCAAAAGGGACGGTCGCTTTCCAGATCATTCTTCTGGGTCTGCTGTTTGATACGTCGGGTACCAGTGTAAACGTGATAGTAGCAACGCTCGCCGGCCATGTCAGTGATTCGTTGAGAAAGCGTTCAGGTTTCGCCCGCTTTCAAAAGCTACTCCCGGCAAGCATTCTCATTGCACTCGGGCTATTAGTCGCACTGAGATAATGGGGGATGACGAAGCGCTTGAAATATGTTGGGCCTCGTTAATCTTGGGTGCAAAGGAGACGTCACAACAAGGGATTTGACAGGTGACGAACTCGATTCAATCAACTGCGCCCTTGTTGCCAAACAGTATGCCGAGGGAAGCTACCTCGCAATCGGCGACCCTTACGAAATCATGATGATACTTCCCAGACTCGGGAAAGTGGGTGAAGCTCGATGACAACGGCAAACGTACCAAACAGCGCTGAGCCAAGAAAAGTGTCGCCTGACGAATTAACAAAAGGCTTTGAACAGCTTGGCCTTCATGAAGGCGACCCGGTCATCATGCATGCGTCCCTCGATACCATCGGAGCAGTAGATGGTGGTGCCGCAATGGTGTTGCACCGGTTGCTGGGTGTTCTCGGTAAAGGCGGGACACTGCTCATGCCGACCTTCACCTCAGTCACGAGGCATGCCACCGCACATGAGAACCATACGAAGCCAGGATGCTGGTGCGAAGGACATGAAGATCGGCACCTGCCATTCATTCCTGAGTTACAACCCGACAGGAACATCGGGTCAATCGCCCAGAGGCTATGCAGTTGGCCGTCTTCGAGGCGAAGCGGCCACCCAGCGTACTCGTTCGTCGCCGTCGGAAAGCACGGGGACGAACTAGTCCGAGATTACTCGTTAGACGACCCACTCCTACCAATCAAGAGATTCCTGAAGCAAGATCCAAAGGTACTAGCTGTTGGCGTGGGTCTCGATTCAGTAACAGCGATTCATGTGGCCGAGCAACTCAGGTTATATGCGAAGTTTGTGAGGGAACGCGCCCTCACCTTTACGTCGAAGGGGCGTACTTGGGTTGAAATCACCGCGCTGGGATGCAGCAACGGCTTTGAGAAACTCAAAGTTCACCTTGGGAGCAAAGATTCCAGAGAGACAATGATTGGAGCGGCAAGCTCACAAGCCTACTCAATGAAGAGTCTCATTGAGCGCGCAGATTCGCTTATGGAGAAACAACCGAAGGCACTGCTTTGCGAGAACACAACCTGCCTGAGTTGCTCGCTGGTTTCCAAGTGACGCAAAATCGTTACCTCCACAAGCGGGGCTAGCGCCACCATTCAAATTCCTTTGGAAGAGACTTCGTCAGAACACTTCCTCCTTGCTCCGTCACAAGGATGTCATCTTCGATTCTTAGCCCTGTTTTACCCTGCATATAGACTCCGGGTTCAACCGTGAAGACCATCGATGTGTCAACCATCTCGTTGCCCCCAGGCACAATGTATGGTGCCTCATGGACCTCAAGCCCCAACCCGTGTCCCGTCCTGTGAACAAAATACTTAGCTAGACCATTCTGCTGAAGGTAATTTCTGGCTGCATGGTCAATAGAACCTACAGTCACCCTCTGCTGTGAGGCATCGATCGCTGCAACCTCCGCGTCGAGAACTTTTCGGTAAAGATTCTCGAATGTCGGGTCCCTGCCGATAATGAATGTACGAGTTATGTCAGCGAAGTAACCAGAAAATGTGCATGAGGCATCAACCACGATGCTCTCGTTTCGCCTTATCCTCTTGGTACTTGGCAGATGATGCCCGTCCGCAGCCATTGCTCCAGATTGGACGAGTACATCCTGAGCGGATTCAGCGCCGTTGAGTCTAATCCCTTCGGAGATCTTTCGGGCTAGTTCCAACTCGCTTATTCCGGTTTTCAGCATGTCTGGGATTTTCATGAACGATTTGGAGAGGATCGAGGCCGCGCGCCGTAAGAGCCTGACTTCCCCGGCTTCCTTTAGCGCTCTAATCCCCTGAAGAATGGGTTCGGCGTTTTCAAGCTGAGGCTGTGCAGACTTGAGTAGTGCGCTGACGTACAGGTATGGTACTCTACCTTCTAGCCCCCATTTGCCTTGTATTCCGAGTTGTTCAACGGTTTCTTCAATTGCTTTCCGCGGACCTACCCCATCGTCCCAGGCGTGCACGACTATTTGGATAGGGCTCCTCAAGTACGGGCCTGATTCGAGGGTCGGCGCGACAAGGTGCGGTTGTCCTTCTCTAGGCACGAAGAATAGGAACGGCCTTTCCAAGAGAAATGAATTGACACTAGTGTAGTATCTTAGGTTTGGGCCGGGGACGAGAATAATTCCGTCAAAGCCATTATCGACGGCTGATTTTTTCAGCTTTTCAAGACGCAGCATGTACCCATCGGCTTGAGCTTGTCTCGAGTTCACCTTCGGTACCCCTCCATGCACTTGCATGGCCATTCATCTAGACGTCAGGTCTGAACGGGCCGCGTTGTGCAATGTGTCTTTCAAATTCGGCTTCCATCTTTGTGCGGCGGTCTCTTCACATCTTGCGCATCCCATATTCGTCATTCACATGAAGGTAGCCTGGAGAGTAGAGTGGGAGAGCCTGTTCGACTCTAATCAAGATCACAGCGTGAACAGGGTACAAAGCACCTTCCTCAGCGAAAATCCGTTGATTGGCTTGGCGGTAAACGTCGTCGTCCCGGTGTAATGTTGCCTTCCCTAGGAACCGGTAACCGCGCCGCGATAATGGGTCAACGATGTTCAGCTCAATCCAAGGATTCCTTTCCAGATTTGAGCGGGTGTTTGGGGAAGCAATATCACAGAAGAATACGTGGGCCTCGTCCCAAACTCTGATAGTTCCCTTCGGCGATAGGTTAGGTCGGTCATCCGGCGAGACTGTCGCCGCAAAACACAGGTGCTGCGCTTCGATGATGGCACGCATATCCTCGTTGATCATGCCAGGTTCTCCGTTGTTGATTATGCGGATAGGGCCCTGAAGACTGACATGGTATAAGCCTTCCCCGAGACTAACCTGTGCTACCTATGAAGCATCTTCGCCAAGGTTTTTGAGTCAAACCAGAGTTTATTGAAAGGTAGAAGCACCCTTGCAAGGCCGGTCCAGGCCCATCCCATTCCTCTTTCTGCTAGTCGTTCTCGTTTTATTTCACCCAACGATTTCCTCCGAAGGAATCCCATTCTCAAGCATCGGTCATGAGGCGGTCTCGGTCTGGAGCAAGATAACCATCCGGATGGCAAACGCAGATTCCACATTTGGTGAGCGTCCAATCGAGGATTGCTTGAGGCCGAACCGCGTAGATTGCTTTTCTATACAGCAGAACTTTTGGATCTCGGATTCAACAGGGAGCTTTGTGTTATGGGCCCAGAATGCGGTTGAGTTAGCTAAGCTTGAGAGTCCGATTTACTACGGGACCTACACCTTTCAAGTCTGGAACAGCTCCACGGCGCGCCAACCTGTGTTATGTGAACCTGAATCGAGCCGCAGTGCTACTTGCCGCGCCCCCTTCTACACCGACCCCGCTCCATTCCCCCAGTCATTGACGTTCTACTCACACATCTCCAACGAAGGCTCAAAGTACCTGCTTCAGATGTCTAACAATTTCGGGGCAATAACCTGGTCGATTCCGAGCTCGATCAGGTGCCCATGCTACCTCGGGACAGTTCTCGAAAACACGCCACCGTGGGGCCATTCGCCATTTGAGCTGGTTGCGGGTGGACTGGACGACTCCGCAATTGCAGCTTTCAGAAATGATACAGTTGGGACATTCGGGCCTATCTTCGTCGAATCCGCTAACGGTTTCTGGCATGAAGCTTCAATGAAAGCTATTCGCTGCCTCCTGTCGAGCGGTTGCCTGGGGATATTGGCTACTGGCGAAACCTCGATGAACCTGGTGTGGAATAGTACGAGCGGGGAATTTTACTGGTCCGAAGGTAAAGCTGATCAAGGGGCCTACGTATCAGCCATTTCAGCCGGGGTAGTTGATCCACCCCCGATGCCTAATCCTCGCACCGAAACTTATCTCTACGCCGAGTTCAGGTCGCTGTATGCCTACCTTACGATTTATGATGCAGAGCAAAGAGCCCTTGGGGTCGACCCCCAATCGGGAAAACGAGTCGAAGAAATCCCAAATGCGTCAATTACTCACAATTCTTCAGAAGACCTGTTAATCGTGAACCCCTCCGGCGAATACGAACTCGTACTAACGTCGGGAGGAAACACTGGGTTCGAATTATTCGTGAGTAAGGTGACTAATACCGGCGGTGTCTTGGTAGGGCGACATTATAATGGCACGGTGAATGTGGGGTATTCCAAGAGTCTTCATCTCAGCGTCAGCGACATGAACCTGATCCCTCAAGAAACAAACCTGAGTACAGATTTAGCCCCGATTGCTGGAATTGTTTTGACACTTTTCGGCCTTGTTGGGGTAGTGGCCGCTATTCTAATCCTTCGTCGAAAACGAGTCGATAACTAGTTCACGTCTCATAGAGCTTTCTCATCCGGTGCACCAGCGGAAGTTTGGATAGGGCAACGCCCAATAACTGAGGCGGATGACCTAAAGCCTGAGGTTAGAACATGAATCGACGACTAATTGTTTCTACAATCCTTGGCGCAATCATCCTTCTGTTTGGTTTTGTTTGGTTTCTGCAGGGAATCGGAATTTTGCCGGGCAGCGTAATGAGCGGTTCACAGTTCTGAGAAATGGCCGGGGCCGTAACTTTCGCGGTCGGCATCCTTATTCTAGCATTTAGCGCGAAGGGTCTTGCGCGGAAACGGAAAACGTGAACAGGACTAGCGGTGCTGTGGTTTGTAGCTACCCCTTGCTGGCAGTAACAATGTAGATAACCGAATCTCCAATGTACCATGCGTGATCGGCGATTCTTTCCAAGTATCTCAGAACCAATGTTGAAGCCAAAGCGCACTTTACGGGGATGTTTTTCGCTTTTGAGAGCTGTTTAATGTAATCGAGGTATACCTTATCGACTTGGTCATCCTCCTGCCTTAGAGATTTTGCTAGCTGCGTATTTCTATCTCTGAATGACTGGATGCTGGTCTGCATCATCTGTCCGACTTTTTTGCCCAACTCTTCAACGACGGTCTTGTCGCACTCCGACACGTCCCCGAATATCTCAAGAACTTGCGCAATGTCGTATGCGTATCTGCCGAATCGAGAAAAACCGTAGGCTATCTCAAGGCAAGACTTGATGAACCGGAGGTCGGTGGCAACGGGTTGATATCTTGCGAGGAGATCAACCGCCAATTCTTCTACTTCGTTGGCTAATGTTGAGAGTTGCTTGGCCCGATCGAGTGCTTCTTGAGTAATTCGTTCGCCCTGCGCATAGGCTCGAATTGCTTTGAGAACGGAATCCTGAGCGAGCGTACCCATATCGCTTATTGCACTTGAGAGGCGGTTTAGGCCCATGTCCATGAGTCGCGGCATAGTGTTTAACCAAATTTCCCGCTGATATAGCGTTCCGTAAGCTCGTTCTTTGGATTTGAGAAAATACGGTCGGTGGCTCCAAATTCGATAAGCTTGCCAAGGTACAGGAACCCAGTCAGGTCAGAAATTCTGGCAGCTTGTTGCATGTTGTGAGTTACGACAATGAGCGTGTATTCCTGTTTCAGTGCCATTATCAACTGCTCGATCTTGGCGGTCGCAACGGGGTCAAGCGCTGAGCAGGGTTCATCCATCAAGATTACCTCCGGCTCGACGGCAAGGGCGCGTGCGATGCAAAGCCTTTGCTGTTGTCCTCCTGAGAGGCTTGCACCTGACTCGTTGAGGCGGTCCCCTATCTCTTCAAGCAAGAAGGCTTTCTTGAGATTCTCCTCAACTTTGGCAGCAACTATCTTGCGGTCCCTAACCCCGTTAAGCCGAAGCCCAGCTGCCACGTTATCGAAAACCGACATGGTAGGGAAAGGATTCGGTCGCTGAAATACCATTCCAATCCTACGTCGTATAGTGACAGGATCGATTCCTGGCGAGAGAATGTCGTCGCCGTCCAATGTTACCCGCCCTGTTGCCCAAGCCCCAGGTGTCACTTCATGCAATCGGTTCAAGCATCTTATGAAAGTGGATTTTCCGCATCCCGATGGCCCAATGATCGCCGTAACAGTATTTTCCTTGAAACCAATCGTAATGTTGTCGAGGACCTTGTTGCTTCCGAAGCCCGCGTCTAGGCCTTCTACCACCATCTTCTCGTTCAAGTTGTCGAAATATCCCTCACTTTTTGGTGTCGGTATCGGGACAAGTTTTGTCAGGGTACCTGAATTAATCATTACGAACCGGTGCGCCTGATTGCGTCCTCTCTAGTTGAAGATAAGTTATGTGAGTCACATAGATGACCAACCATGCATACGAGGCCCATGGTAATTCACTAAATATCCAATTTGTTTCACATGCCAGCACGATGAAGAATATGTCAAATCAATCAGCTAAACGAAACGTTAGGCTAACTGCGATTCTTGCCATCGTCATTGTGGCGATTATTGCGGGTGGCCTTGGCTACCAGATGACTAGAACCCAACCAAACACCTCAATGACCTCCGAAACATCAATGATGGAATCCTCCAGTGCATCACAGGCAGCAGTTTCAATTCTAGGAGCAGGCGCCACTTTTCCAGCGCCACTACTTCAAACCTGGACGGTTCAATACAACAAAATCTACCCCGCAGTGACCATAAACTACAACCCCATAGGCAGTGGGGGTGGAATCCAACAAATCACCCAGAAGACCGTTGATTTTGGCGCCTCTGACGCCCCTCTCAGCGACAAGCAGCTCGCCAATGCCACTGGCTTAACACTGTTTCCGGAAACACTCGGCGGTGTCGCCGTAACCTACAACCTTCAGTCTCTTGGAGTGTCAAACAGCACTAGCGTCAAGTTCACCGGAGATATCATCGCCAGAATCTACATGGGCCAAATAACAAAGTGGAATGATCCTGCAATACAAGCTCTCAATCCCGGAGTACCATTGCCTTCAACCCAGATAACGGCGGTTCACAGATCAGACGGCAGCGGAACCACCTATGCTTTCACGAACTACCTATCGGTGGTAAATCAGAACTGGGCTACCAATGTTGGATACAGCACATCCGTAACATGGCCTGTAGACAAAGCTGCAAATGGCGTTGGGGCGAAGGGAAACGCTGGCGTCGCGGGAACTGTGACCAATACGCCGGGCGCAGTCGGATACGTGGACGTTATTTATGCAGTCAGCAATCACCTTGGCGTTGGGGCGGTGCAGAATGGCGCGGGCAATTTTGTTCTACCGACGCTCCAAACGATTCTGTACGCAGCAGCGAACGCAACTGGAACACCAAACCCACAAGACCTCCGCCTGCATATTGTGAATGCCTCCGGAGCCCAATCCTATCCAATTGCAACTTACACCTACATTTTGGTGTACAAGGATATGTCACTCAACCCCTCAATGAACCTGGACAAGGCGAAAGCGCTGGCGAAGTTTCTTTGGTGGGCAATCCACGACGGACAGCAATACTCGAGTGCTCTAATCTACGTGCCACTGCCGAATAACGTCGTTTCCGCGGATGAGCAGTTACTCCTAGGCCTTAACTACCAAGGACAACCACTACTTAGCCAGTAGTCCCCATGCAGGAGACACAGCCAAGCCGTGCGCGTTCCCGTGCACGGCACTCCGACCTTTTTCTTTTTGTTCTAGTTCTGGCTGCAATTTCGGTTCCGCTCATAACTGTCCTCATGCTTTACGAGTTAGCAAAGGGGAGTATTCCTTCTGTCGAAGCGTTCGGTCTTAGTTTTCTGTTCAACTCTGATTGGATTCCAAACCCTCCCAATGGGGGCCAGCCGATACTCGGGGCTTTGCCGTCAATATACGGATCGGTGGTAACTACTTCAATCGCTCTCTTGTTGGCTGTCCCAGTTAGCTTGGGCGTAGCTCTCTTCCAAAACGAACTCGCGCCTCGAAGAATAAGGACGCCCTCGGTCTTCGTCATTGAGATGCTGGCGGCTGTGCCTAGCGTAGTCTACGGACTATGGGGATTGCTGAATCTGATTCCGTTCATGCGTGATAATGTCGAGCCCATTCTGCAAACAAACCTTGGGTTCCTTCCAATCTTCACTGGACCAACGATGGGCCTCGGCATGCTGACGGCTGGCGTAATTTTGGCCATCATGATCATTCCCTACGGATCGTCGGTTATGCGTGAAGTAATTGCTGCCGTGCCTCGCAGCCAGCGTGAAGCGTGCTTTGCACTCGGAGCCACAAAGTGGGAAACGATCCGAACTGCTGTTCTCCCATTTGCTCGCACTGGCATAGTCGCAGCTGTTGTACTCGCAATGGGGCGAGCTATCGGCGAGACCATGGCGGTTACTATGGTAATCGGTAACGTAGCAAGGATTTCACCCTCGCTCTTCCTACCTGCTGAGACAATTCCGAGTGTTATTGCAAACGAGTTCACCGAAGTCGCTGGCAACGATATTTATTTCGGGGCTTTATTCGAACTTGGACTGATACTGTTCGCCATTGCTTTCGTCATGAATCTGCTGGGTCGCGTAGTAATCGCAAGGTTGACTGTAAAAGCAGGTCGTGAATTGCGTGCTTAGGCTCTCTAGTAAGAGAAAAATTAGCAACGCTCTGTACGTTAGCCTTGCCTCAATCTGTTTTGTTGTTGCCTTAGTCCCACTTATCTCAATACTCTACCAAACAATTGTTCAAGGAGCTTCAGCGTTGAATCTTGCCTTCTTCACCCAGGTTACGCCGCCCATCGGTCAGGCGGGCGGTGGAATACTGAACGCGATTGAAGGAAGTGTAGCGATAGTCGCAATCGCGTCTTTGTTTGGTGTGCCGATCGGCGTCTTGTGCGGAGCGTATCTATCCGAATATCCTGGTAAGTTTTCTTACTACGTGAGACTGTTGGCGGAGGTTCTAACAGGTGTCCCTTCCATTGTCACGGGCATCTTCGTTTACGAGCTAATCGTGGCGACCCAACACCGTTTCTCCGCGTTCAGCGGCGGCGTCGCCTTGGGAGTAATGATGGTCCCTATAGTCGCTATCTCGACCCACGAGTCACTCAAACTAGTGTCGCAAGCAATCAAAGAGGGAGCATTGGCTTTAGGAATCAGCAGGGCCAAGACCCTAGTCTACGTCCTCCTTAGCTCAGCAAGAAGCGGCGTCATAACAGGCATCGCCCTGGCGGTCGCACGCGTAATGGGAGAGACGGCGCCACTTTTGTTCACGGCCCTTGGAAGCCAATTCCTAATGACCAGTATCAATGACCCTGCGGCCTCGCTCACATTGACAATCTTTGATTTCGGGACGTCTCCGTATGATAGCTCGCACTCGTTGGCCTGGGGGGCTGCTCTGGTGCTCCTGCTGATCGTGCTCGGCCTGAACATACTGGTTCGAGTGGCAACACGGCAAAGAGTGAAGGGAGAAGTATAACTATCAAACGAATCAGGGGTCTACCTCTGATGCTGGCGGTCACCATTACTTTCATTATTTACGTTTGCATTAATAGAGAAGTCGAGGGAATCACATGAAAGCTGACAAATCTATATTGAAGACCATGACCAGGGTCGCTAACGAGTTCGATACGACCGAAGACCGTTACGTACGACGATTGCAGATAACAGGCCGCGGTTCTTACATTGTGTCGATACCGAAGCATTGGGTTGAGGAGGCTGGGCTCAGGAAGGGGGGCCGGGTCGAATTCAGCAGGCAGGAAGATCGGGGTCTACTACTCACACCCTATGACGCATCAAAGGCCGATGAGGATAGGGCCCGGTGCACAGTATCGGTGGCAGGAGATGCGGACGCCGAGGCAGTTTCTCGGCTGATTATTTCTTTGTACGTGGTCGGGTTCTCGAGCATCGAAATCAGGTCCAAGTCGGGTACACTGCCTGCTGCTATGCGTGAAACCATAAGGAATGTTGCGAGGGGAAAACTCGTAGGGACTGAATTAGTCACAGAGTCATCTCAGAGTTCAACCCTCCAGGTGCTCTTGACTCGGCCCCAGCTCCTCGTCCCAGACGCGCTCAGGAGGATGTGGTCCATTACAAGCTCAATGCAACAGGACGCGATGCAAGCGCTGGCTAATTCTGATAAGGAGTTGGCTAAGCAAGTCTTGAAAATCGACGATGAGATCGATAGGTTTAGCTTGTACATTATCCGGCAGCTGAAGTGGGCGGTCAGACACCCCCCGCTCTTGAGCAAAGTTGGCCTTAGGTCCCCAGTCGAATGTTTGGGATATAGAATTATCACAAAGAGCGTTGAGCGCTCTGCTGACCATGCGACTAGGGTGGCTTCGAGCGTCCTCGCCCTAGGTGAACCAATGAGTGCTGGACTCCTGAAAGAAGCCAATGCGCTCAGTCAACTCTCACATAAGATGATGGACACCGCTCTTCGAGCGCTGTTCGCAGATGACTACCAACTCGCTGAGAGCGTACTTCTCGAAAGAGAGAAGGTCTCAAGCCTAGAATCCAAGTTCGTGGAGCGTTTGATCAAGGAAAAGATGCCCGCTAGCGATCTTTCTGCTGCGAGATTAATCTCTGAGAGCCTACGCAGAATAGGAGAGTATGCAACGGATGTCGCGGAGGTTGTCCTGAACTTAACGGTTCAAGAATCGATTGAACAACCTTTACCAGCGTAAAACCAATCTAGCCTAGGCGACAGGCATGACCAGAACATGAGGTCTGTAGACTGCTCTGCGTATGATCTCTGGCGAGCATATTTGGTTACTACTACAGGCCGCTTCGCAAAGTTCGGCAGTTTTGAGGTTCTTGTACCAATGGCCGCAGAGTTCACACAGATAGATGCGTCCGGTCCTAATCTCCCTTACATCGACCAACTCATTCATCACATCGTTGCGAGTTGAACTAGCCTTCCATTCATGAAGAAACCTTTCAGGCCGCAACCATCACAACTGGCTCCGAGTTGGAGGTCGGCTCCATCCTCATAGTATACGCTCAGACTATTGAGCCCACACCTTGGGCAAGGGTGCCCAATTTCCTTCTCCATTTTCTAACACTTTGACACGAGTCTATTCCAGGAACCACGCAAAGGTATCACAAACGAGGACAGTCTGATTCTCAAATTCCTCAGACTTCGTTCTGTCGGCCAGTTTCGTTTCACTTTTCTTGCTCATGGTTCACCATTGCAAAATGATCTGGCGGGCTATTTACTGGATAGGCAGGATAATCGTGTAGCACTATACGAATGCATTTGTTTCATGATGAGAAATTCATCGGCGTCCTTCGGGGGCTGCGAGAATCTGCTGCCACTGTTCCACCTAGCTATTCTTTCTAGATCACCGGGGGCACGGGAGTCGGCAGGTTTGACTTCCTGAAACCAGTATTGTCATGGTTGGCCGAATTTCCCAAAGGTAACTTTTGTATAAAGTGTCCAGAATTCGAACAAGATTGCGCCCAATTACATGATAATGCTTAATATACGGCGGACCTGGGGGTTCAAGTTGCAATCTCGGAGCACAGGATCGATGGTTAACTTTGGCACGTCTTCTGGCTTTCGTAAACATTTTTGTCGAGTCGCCGACTCTGGCCGACGTCGTACAAAACCTATCTCAATTGTCTAACGTAGAAGAACTCTACGAAGTAACTGGGGAATTCGACATTGTCACGCTTGTCTCAGCAGCTGACATAGAAGAATTCCGGGACTTGCTGAAAAACAAGATTCTGAAAATAAAGGGCGTAAAGAGCACGGTCACTTCGATAGTACTAAACGCACCGAAGGGCCCTAGAAACGGCGATCGCGCCGCAAAAGCCACGAACCAGTAACGTTTTCTTATTTCTCCTTGAGGTTTGATATCGCTAATCCATACTATGGATGAAGATTCCGGAGTAGCAAGATGGTGCTAAGGCAATATGATCGATTTCATTCAAGCATCCGTCATAGCTCTGATATTCGCTTTAGTCATTCTATTAGGCCGACTTCTAGCACCTTATGTTACCAGAGTCTTTACCCGTGCGCCAAGCCGACTCGACAGAGCCCTGGTACCGATCGAGAACGCGATCTTTCGACTCGGCGGCGTCGATGAAAACCATCGAATGGGTTGGAAACAATACTTTCTATCATTGATGCTACTCAACATTTTCCAGATGGCACTCGCCTTTCTAGTATTCGTCTTCCAAGACAGGCTCCCGCTCAATCCACAAGGCTTCCCGGGGTTAACGTGGGACCTCGCGTTCATGCAAGTTATCTCATTTGCAACTAATACTAATCTTCAGCATTACAATGGCGAGAGCGCACTTTCATATTTGAGCCAAATGTCTGCGGTTCAGTTTCTACAATTCACCTCAGCGGCGTCAGGGTTATGCGCCGCTGTGGCGATGGTAAGAGGATTCACGACCGGTTCCAAAGACCTTGGCAACTTCTATGTTGACTTCGTTAGATCCCTGACAAGAATACTCTTCCCACTCTGTTTTGTAGCGGCAATGATCTTCGTATGGCTAGGTGTCCCACAGACGCTCAACGGTTACACTGCCGTAAAGACTGTGGAGGGAGCAACGCAAATCATTCTGGTAGGGCCCGTCGCATCTCTCGTCTCAATAATGCAGATAGGTACAAACGGCGGAGGATACTATGGAGCCAACTCCGCTTATCCCTTGCAGAATCCGAACCCCGCATCGGACGTTCTTCAAATAATTCTAATGTTGCTGCTCCCGACAGTCTTGTGCTTCGTATACGGGGAGGTTCTTGGAAAGAGAAAGGAAAGTAGACCGATACTCTGGGCCTCCTACGGACTCTTCGTCATTGATCTGGTGATCGCTTTTGTTCCAACCCCCATACTTGGTCCGGGAATGGAGGTTCGTTTTGGAGGCTTTTTCTCAGCCTTCTGGACCGTAGTGACGACGGCCGTTACAACTGGTTCAGTTAACGCCTCACTTTACGGCATGCACCCACTTGTCATACTTGCAGCCTTCATGGGTATGTTGATTCAGGCGACGCCTGGCGGTAAGGGTGTGGGAATGATGTATATGGTCATGTATACTGTGATTACAGTATTCATAGTTGGGCTCATGTCAGGTAGGACCCCGGAATACTTGGGCATGAAAATCAACGGCCGCGATGTTTTGCTTGTAATGGCGGCCTTTTTGGTTCATCCGATTATCATCCTGATACCTACAGTGCTCGCCTACGCAACGGGAGCCGCCAACGCGATCGGAATAGGAGGGAACGCGACCGGCTTCATTCAAATCCTATACGAGTACACGTCTTCCGCAGCAAACAACGGCTCGGACTTTCTAGGCGCATCTGGGAATACCCCATTCTTCAACATCTCAACAGGCCTAGTGATGTTTGCAGGTCGATTCGCACCGATACTTTTGCTGCTAGCGCTCGCAGGATCTATGATCAACAGGAAGAGACACGCGGAGATAGGACTAAGGACTGATAGCGTAACGTTTTCAATCATTCTCATAGGAGCTACATTGATTCTTGTCGTTTTGACTTTCTTTCCATTTCTCGCGATGGGCCCAATCCTCTCCAATCTCCGTGGCAATGTGAATGGGTTCGGTTGAATGTGTGAGGTGAAGTAAGACGTCAGCTAAGGAGCAACGAAATAGTCTGTGGTCCGGAGCAATGTCCGGCAAGACATTGGCCGACTCGATAGTGCGATTGAATCCTGTCTCGCTGATACATAACCCGGTCATGTTCATCGTAGAAATTACTTTCCTCGTTGTAGCAGCGATGGCCGTGTATCCCCAATGGTTCATCCCGGTCGCTAGTCCCAATGAGCGCATCTTCTATGTTGAGGTTGCAGCGATTCTGCTCATCACGGTCTGGTTTAGCACGCTCTCGGACTCCCTCGCTGAGACGCAGGCAAAGAACACTGCGAACAGTCTCAGGAAACTTGAAGCGGAAGCCATCACCAAGAAAATAGTGACAGAGGGCAAAGGAGAGCGACAGACTGTCGTTCTCACTCCTTCCAATCAGTTGCGTCGGGGAGATGTGATCTTGCTTGAGAAAGGGGACCTGATTCCCATCGACGCGGAGGTTACTGAAGGCATAGCAATGGTCGATGAGTCTCTTCTTACAGGTGAATCCGCCCCAGTCAGGAAGGCCCCTAGCGACCCCTTGATCGGCGGTTCAAAGCTCATCACCGATACCCTGACGGCCAGAGTCACGGTAAACCCCGAAGACAGCTACATCAATCAGATGATTCGAATGGTGGAGTCATCAAAGAGACCAAAGACGCCAAACGAACAGGCGGTGGTCGTAGTTCTCATCGGCCTCACTGCCATTTTTACTATAATCATATTTGCACTCCTCGGGTTATCTGTTGTACTCAGCCTCGGAGCCGATCTTTCGGTTCTTATTGCGTTATACGTTTGCCTTCTTCCCACGACTATAGGGGCGCTTCTCCCTGCAATCGGCCTTTCTGGCATGTCTAGGCTCTATACGAGGAAGATTGTTGCAAAGTCAGGTAGGGCAATTGAGACGGCGGGTGACACAGATACAATCCTCCTGGACAAGACTGGGACGATAACTGTTGGAAGCAGACAAGCGATAGAATTCATACCATTCGCAAACCATTCGGAACGAGAAGTTGGGGAGGCTGCGTTTCTTGCGTCTTGGCACGATGACACCCCGGAAGGACGTAGCATAATCAGGTTAGCTTACAGTAGCGGATTGATACCGAAGGAGTTGAACGACTTAGCCCTATCTGAATCTTATGAGTTTTCCGCGACGACCAGAACAAGCGGTGTAAAGTTCACTGAGGGTACGGGCTTCATGCTGCCGAAAGGGGGTCCCGACAGGGCGCGATTCAGGCGCAAGTTCACAGATTCCATAACCAGCTCCTTGGCCGGCGGCGAAGTTGAGATAATCAAAGGGGCCCCAGACGCAATAAAAAAGATCACAGAATCGACGCCAGCCGACTTCGACGATGTCATAAGCAAGATTTCCAACCAAGGCGATAGTCCAGTTGCAATAACCAAGAACCGCGAAGTGATTGGCATTATTCGGCTACGGGACATCTTGAAGCCTGGCATCAAAGAGAAGATTCAAGCAGTAAAGGCGATGAGCATACGACCCGTGATGATAACTGGAGACCATCCGCTCACCGCAAAAAGTATCGCAGCAGAAGTTGGAATCGATGAATTCGTTCCCCAGGCGAAACCCGAAGACAAACATGAAATCGTCCTCCGGGAACAAGCCAACAGCAGAATTGTTGCCATGATAGGCGATGGGACCAATGACGCACCCGCCTTGGCTCTAGCTGATGTAGGTTTGGCGATGAACTCCGGAACTCAAGCAGCGAAGGAAGCCGCCAACATGGTCGACCTCGAATCGAATCCCGCTAAGATAATTGAAGTTGTCATGCTTGGAAAACAGCTCCTCATGACACGTGGAGCAGTAACCACTTTCAGTATCGCGAATGACGTTGCGAAGTACTTCGCAATAACGCCGGTCCTTTTTGCAGTTATACCTGAACTGCAAGCTTTGAATGTTCTCGGTCTGGGCCTGCACACAGCTGTGCTCTCGGCGCTGATATTCAATGCGGTCATAATACCGATGCTAATTCCGTTGGCTATGAAGGGGGTCTCATTCAAGCCGTCGGACACAATGACATTGTTCCTGAAGAATACGATGATCTATGGGGTAGGGGGAGTCATCGTTCCATTTGTCGGAATCAAGTTGATAGACATCGCTCTCCGAGCGATTCATGTTTAGGTGGTTGTCAAGTTGAGCAAGAGTCAATATGGGCCAACGCTTCGACTGGCAATTATCTCACTCGTATTATGCGGGCTCTTATTTCCGCTCCTCGTGACTGGGGTTGCGCAGGTTCTGCTCCCATCTCAGGCAAACGGCAGCATAGTGCACCTCCGCGGTCGCCCAGCAGGTTCAATACTGGTCGCTCAGAATTTCAATTCTTCAATGTTCTTCCATGCCGATTGGGCGAACAGTTCAGCCTCAGGCGTGGACCCCGACATAACACTACAAGACGCATACTCTCAAATCCCGCGAATAAGCAGCGCGACCGGAATTCCATCAGACTCAATCAAACAAATCGTCGATGAAAACATCGAGAGAACATTATGGTTTACGGGAGAACCGTACGTAAACGTCCTCAACCTCAACCTAATACTGATTCAGGAATACCCCGCAATCTACAAGTCCTTCAGCTAATACTTAGCAGATGAGGATGAATACTCGAAAAACTGCTTCGTTGCGAGAGATTGCGCTCCTATTTCTTAAGCTAGGCACTATTGCGTTTTGCGTTTTGATGATGGCTTAGTCGTTGAAGCCTGATCTGAAGGTCGCGGGCAGGGCGGCCTTGAACCACTCCGGGACGAATTGCCACGTATGTCTAACGAGTTCGATGAAACTTCCGTCCACCACATAAAACCTAGCAGTATCATCTTCTGCCCTGATCGCCCGGCCGTACGCTTGAATGACTTCAAGCATCGCCTGATTTTCGTACCACTGGTGGTGTCCTAGTTCCAGTCGCCTTTTCACCCTCCTGTCTCCAATATCCGCAAAGGGAACTTTCAGCAGTATTTGAGCGTCACAGATGTCGTACTTCCAGTCCTGGCCTTCATTGAAGGCAACCGAAACGAAGACTTTGCCGCGTGACCGCATCCATTCCTGTAATTTCTCCTCGCGATCTTTGCCCGAATGCACAATCAGCCTATGCTTCAAATCTCGCGACAGATTGTCAACGAGTGCACGTTGATGCCGATAGCTGTGGCAGTGGATCGCTACATTCCCTCGTTCTTTCTGCAATATCTGGTCGATCGCAGCGACAGCCAATGGCATGTTGTGGGCCCATTGTTGTTGGGAGAGAGGCCCAACGGTGGCATCAATTATTGGCCTGTTTTCGGGCGGGAAGGTACTTGGCACTTGAAGAATTTCGATTTCATCATCCTTCAGCACGTCTGTTAAACCGTTGAGTTTGATGTACTCCTTCGGATCTAGGATGGTGGCTGATGATATCAGGTAGTATTCACCACGTTTCCAGACTAGGCCTTTCATGAACTCCCTTGCGAACACGGGTTGGAGGAGAAGTTGGTCGTTGCGTATTTGCCATACCCATTCTGATTTAGAGAAGGTGAAGAGGTGATGGTTTTCGAGGAACCTTTCTATTACCTTCTTGTTCTCAGTCTCGGCGATTGATAGTTCTCGCTGTTCGGCTTTCGTTTCAAGCCTGCCGAGCTGCATCTTCAGGTGTTCAGCGACCTCTGCCAGGAACGTCTCCAACTCTATTCTGTCGGCCACGTCTTTCAGGTTGGGGAGGAATTTGTGGTAGTCCTCGTACGGGACTGAGAAGGGTGTGAACTTCACGGCGATGTGGTTGAGGGCTTGTTCTTCGAGGTTGTGGGCTTCGTCAAGTACCAGCAGACTGCGCGTACCAAGGTATGTTTCGCTTCCCTCGGTAGTGCCCTCGAAAATCAAGTAGGCTAGGCTCATCAGGACGCTGCGGGCGTGAAGGGCTAGCTGTTTCTGCATCCAGTATGGACAGATGTCAAACCGTTCGTGGCAGGGATAGTTCTCGGTCTCACACTTCCCTACATGTACCCCTCGTTGCGGGTTGTAATAGCATCGATAGTTCTGGCGCCCCTTAATCTCAACAAAACGGTTCTTCAAGTTGGGGTCTGCAAGGAGTTGGTCTATCAGCGCCAGCTGCGGCGTGACGTAGAATGATTCGGTGACTGACCCGAAGGCAGCATCCACGTAGCTCTTCCCAAAACCCGTTGGCGCCAATACGAGAACACATTTCTTCCCTGATTGGAATGCTTCGACTCCGGCACGCAGGATCTCACGCTGGTACGGCCTCAGCGTGTGGCTTGGAAAAGAGTCGAGAACAATGCCGAGAGTGAATTCTGGAGGCCGTAGGGGATGGGATGGAATCTTTACTTCGGTTGGTGCGCATCGACTGCAAGTTTCTTGCCGCGGTGACATGTAGGTGCCGCATTTCGAGCAGAACATATCCATTGGAAGCACCGGGCGCCCTGCAACTTGTTTCGGAAGTAAGATTGGGCTTTCCTTGGGACTCTTTGATAATAGCTTTACAGGCTCCCGTGAATCGTGCCTTTGATTCTAGCCTCGTGGAACCGTATTTGCTTGCAAAGGCGACGAGAACCTTCACGACCTACCGCCCACAAAGAGCTGTGAGTGCATTAGCACCTGCCCCTTGACGGACCGCCCACGAAAAATAGGCCAGTACCAGGGAAGCTATCACGACCATGCCCTCAAGGACCGAATAGCCGAAAGGTGCTACTTCCGGTTGCATTAGGTGGCCTTGGTCGGCGAGAACTTGCAGAATGTTGAGAATCGCCGCTAGAATGCCGAGTCCTCCACCCAACGCTGGGCGTCTGTAAATCATTGGGATTGTTGCCATTTCAACGATCAATATGACAATAAAGAATGCCAGCCAGAAGAGGGAGATGTCAGACTGGGGCCGGGTCTCAAAGCCTAGCGGGGGAGGAAATTCCAATACCGTTAGAATCAGAATCACAATAACAGCTCCAAGGACAGCCCTCTTTGCGGAGGAAAGCGAAATCATACTGGAATTACCACCACTGCTCCTGAGCGAACGAGAAGGTACCAGAACCTGAGAAAAGTATTTTCACAGTGAAGTCGTTGAACTCTTTTCATTTCCCTCTTTTGATTCCGGTTGGGCGGTGGGGAAAGGGTTGTGCTATCAGTGTCCTCTCTAGGTTTCGGATCAGAATAGTGCTAGGATAGCTAGCCCCAGTAGGAGTGCGAGCGCAGCGGTCACTATTGCGAGAGCAATCAACGCTATGATGCCAACTAGTGCGGCTTTGCCCCACCCGGTG